>ENA-UOJC01002166-UOJC01002166.1-human-gut-metagenome-genome-assembly--contig:-C104-NODE-2166-length-22302-cov-7.768958_pt1 | contig 22302 bp, 18 predicted proteins | sample MGYA00242339_ERZ723886 | MGnify/ENA metagenome assembly ERZ723886 | reverse complement strand
TATGACTGCGTTTTGACATTTTTATACTTCCTTTCTTTTGTTATGCTTAACTCATTGACTTTTGTATTTTCATTATACTAAATTTTTTAAAGCTTTGCAAGATAGGATTTAAAGTTAAGGAGGCCCCTCCTCGAAATCAGAGATTTGGGTCCTCCCACAAGGGGTGGACATTTTGTGCTTTTTCACTCCTTTTTACCCCCTCAGCCATTCGGCACGCAGTTTCACACGGCTCATTCTTCGCCGGTTCAGCTAGTGTCCCTAACCCTCCCCCACGTAGGTGGGAGGGAGCTATTATAAAAAGTTCTAGTACCACTATTCTTATATATAAAACCATTACCAACCCTTCCCCTCCCTAATTAGGGAGGGGAATTAAGTTATTTAATTAATTAGTTGCTAATGATCGTTTGAAAACAGGGTTTCCGCCAATATCATAATTATAATCATAAATTTCAAGTCCAGTAGTACCAGCAACACCAGTAGATTCCTTTGTAATAGAGCCTTTTACCGGATTTCCATCAGTATCATAATATACAACATGTGTAATTCCATTTTTTCCTTTGAAAGTAACTTTAGTCGCACCGCTTATGCCAGACTCCTGACCTGCTTTCCAATTTCCGACAGTAATAGAGTTACCACCTTCGTCCTTATAAACATTACCCTTGGTATAATCAATATATGCTTCCTTAAATCCCATTTTAGACATGCTTTTCTTTGTTGGAACTCTATCATCTAAAGGGCTTTCTTTCAACATACCTTCAAGTTTCTGTTGTGATGTTTGTCGTTTAGGTTGGAATTCTGCACCTATCTTTACTGATGTTTTTGTCTTTTCAATAGTAAGTTCACTATTACTCAATCCCAACATTGATTTTAGCCCCAAATTGTTAATACTTAAATCTCCCATGATAAATTCTCCTTTCATGTTTACTTTTTAGCACACGTTCGATTATCTCTTGTGTATATAAAAAGTATTCACTTCTCAGAGAATTGCCCCGCCCCACCACATCATATCATATCATATCATATAGCAAGTATAACAAGGGTTTCGGGGATTTGAAATTTAAATTTACATTTCTTAATATTAAGAATAAATTCAACACCTCATGCAGTCAGTTCAGGGGTGACTATTAATAATATACCCCTCCTCGAATTTATATGGGTACACATGTTGTTATTTATAATACTTGGCTTTATCTTATCCATTACTCATCACACAACCTAGAAAATAAAAAGAACTTAATAGTAAAATAATACCCAATATTCCCTCTATTTGAGAAGCCAGATTAAAAACTCCGGCAATAGTAAAAGAAAAACCAATTATATTAATTAAACTCTTCATTTTTATTCACTTTTTAACGATCTAACTTTCTTCTTGTTCATCATTTGGAATATCAACAGGCTCTTCCGGTTGGTTATTCACCACTTGAACTCCAAATTTTGTTCTGAACAAGTGTTTTACGGTATCACTTTGAATTTCGTACATCATGTTATTAAACATGTCGTAAGCTTCTTTTTTATATTCAATCAATGGGTCTTTTTGTCCATAAGCTCTTAAACCAATACCATCACGCAACATATCAATATTATGCAAGTGATCAATCCATTTGCTATCTACAACTTTCAAAAGAACATCTTTTTCTAATTGTCTAACAATATTATGTGGCGCAAATGGTTCTTGAAGTTCATAGCCCGCATTGTAATCTGTCACAACTTGGTTATAAAAATTGATAATTTCAATTTCGTGGTTTTTATAAGCATCAATAACAAAATCCTTAATCTTGTTATACATTGGTTCAAAACGCATATTTTGAATATCAGCAACATCAAATGTTGAAGCAAGTTGTGGAACAGTTGAATGAAGTTCTTTAATCATTGTAACTAAATCATCATAAACATATTCTTCAACTTTTTGCTCAGGAGAAATGTAACTACGCATAAGTCTGTCAACTTCTCTTTCCATCATATAAAGAATATCTTCATACAACCCTTCACCTGCCAAAACTTTTCTCCTTTGATGATAGAATTTTTCTCTCTGAATATTCATAACATCATCATATTCAAGAACAGATTTTCTCATATCAAAGTGGAAAGTTTCAACTTTTTTCTGCGCAGATTGAATTCGTTTTGTAATCAACGGAGAATCAATTGCCATATTTTCCGGAACATTTAACGCAGTCATAAGTTGAGTAATTTTTTCACCACCAAATATTCTCATCAAATTATCTTCCAATGACAAGAAAAACCTTGTTGACCCAGGGTCGCCTTGACGAGCAGCACGACCTCTCAACTGATTATCAATACGACGTGATTCGTGACGTTCTGTACCAATTACGTGCAAGCCACCGGCTGCAACAACTTTGTCATGCTCTGCTTCGGTAATTTTTCTTGCTCTATCTAAAGCTTCTTTTTTCAAAGTTTCATAATTCGGATTTGATTCATCAATTCCATTTTCATCAAGTTCAGCTTTCGCAAGATATTCAGCATTACCACCTAAAAGAATATCTGTACCTCGACCTGCCATATTGGTTGCAATAGTAACAGCACCATATCTACCGGCTTGGGCAATAATATGTGCTTCTTTTTCGTGGTGTTTTGCGTTCAATACATTGTGTTTAATTCCCCTTTGTCTAAGTAGAGCTGAAACATATTCAGATTTTTCAATACTGATTGTACCAACCAAAACAGGTCGCCCGAGTTTGTGTTGAGCTAAAATATCATCTACAACAGCTAAATATTTTTGAACCTCTGATTTATAAATTACATCAGGATAATTCACTCTGATATCCGGTTTATTTGTCGGAATTGTTGTAACTTCAAGATTATAAATCTTACCAAATTCTGCTTCCTCAGTCATTGCTGTACCTGTCATGCCGGAAAGTTTAGGGTACAATCTGAACAAGTTTTGGAATGTGATACTTGCCAAAGTTTGAGTTTCGTCTTGAATTTCTACACCCTCTTTAGCTTCAACCGCTTGGTGAAGCCCGTCTGACCAACGTCTACCTTCCATCAAACGTCCGGTGAATTCGTCAACAATCATAACTTCGCCATTTTTTACAACGTAATCGGTATCTCTAACGAATAATTCTTTTGCTTTCAAGGCTTGCAACAAGTGATGCGCATATTGAGTATGAATATCAAACAAGTCTTTTATGTCGATTAAATCCTGTGCATGGTCAATGCCCTCTTCTGTCAAGATAACATTTTTATTTTTTTCATCTACTGTATAATCAACATCTTTTTGAAGTTGAGGTGCAATTTTTGCCATAAGTTGATAAGTTTCAGCAGATTGAGCCAAACGTCCGCTGATAATCAACGGTGTTCTTGCCTCATCAATCAAAATACTATCAACTTCATCAATAATTGCATAATTGAAAGGTCTTTGGACAAGCATTTCAACACTGCTTGCCATGTTATCTCTCAAATAATCAAAACCAAATTCATTGTTTGTACCATAAGTGATATCACATTGATATGCGTGTTTTTTGTTTTCAAAATTTCTTGCGCCCTCTCCATTTGAAAGAACAACACCAACGGTTAAACCCAAAAATTTGTAGATTTTTCCCATCCATTCGCTATCACGTTTTGCCAAATAATCGTTTACTGTAATTACGTGAACACCTTTACCGGTCAAAGCATTAAGGTAAGCAGGCAAAGTTGCAACCAAAGTTTTACCCTCACCGGTTCTCATCTCTGCAATATGACCATTATGCAAGAAATATCCACCAATCAACTGAACATCAAAATGTCGCATATTCAAAACACGTTTACCGGCTTCTCTAACAGTTGCAAAAGCTTCCGGTAAAAGCTTGTCTAATGCTGCTTTTTCAAGTTTTAAATCTTCTTTAAAATTCTTAGATGTTGGACGTTGAGCCAAAATATCTTTGAATTCTTGAGTTTTAGCTCGCAATTCATCATCTGTTAATTTTGCGAATTCAGGTTCTAATGCGTTTATATGTTCGACAATCCCCATCATAGATTTAACTTTTTTCTCGTTAGGATCGCCTAAAAGCTTTACTAGCCAATTCATTATTAATATACCTCTCCAAGTTTGTAATGTCTTACCAAAAGTTTAGCATAAACATAACAATATAACTTAATCTTAATGAAAAATTAAGGTTTGAGGCTCATTCAAAGAATTTTTCAATTGAAGAATTACATATCTAACGCAATATCAAGAGTTGGAGCTTTAGCAACAATTGCACTAGATGAAATTATATCAACACCACATTCCGCAATTGCACGAACTGTTTCTAATCTAACATTTCCGCTTGCTTCTACAATCGCTTTATGATTAATCAATTTCACCGCCGTTTTCATTGTATCTAAATCCATATTATCCAGCATAATAATATCAACACCCAACGGCAATGCTTCTTTTACTTGATCTAAAGTATCACATTCAAGTTCAACTTTGTGAGCATGAGATAAATTTGCTTTCACCATTTTAACCGCATTCGTAACAGAACCTGCAACTTGAATATGGTTATCTTTAATCATTGCACAATCTGACAAATTGAATCTATGCAAAGCTCCCCCACCAACTTTTACGGAATATTTTTCAAAAGCTCTAAAGTTTGGAGTAGTTTTTCTTGTATCAACAATCTTGCAAGGAAGTTCACCAATTGCAGATTGATATTTGTAAGTTTCAGTTGCAATTCCGCTCATCCTTTGAATATAGTTTAGCGAAACTCTTTCACCCAATAACAGATATTTTCCTGGACCAGTTAATTTTGCAAGGACATCACCTTTTTTAATTTTATCACCATCTTTAAATAGCAATTCAACCTTAACTTTGTCAGACAAAAGCTTGAATACTGTTTTAAAAACATCAAGTCCGCAAATAATTCCCTCGCACCTTGAAACAAGAGATGCATTGAAAATTTTGTCTTCCCCAACAATACTTTCAGTTGTTACATCGCCAAATCCGATATCTTCCATTAAAGCTGATTTTACATGTTCTTCAACATAAATATTACTTAGCAAAACTCAATTCTCCTTTTCTTCTTGATAAAATACTGTGTTCGCAAACTTCATTTGTTTCAAGATAATCTGTTCTATAGTGAGCTCCTCTTGATTCTTTTCTGCGAATTGCTGATTTAACAATCAACCTTGCACTAATCAGCATATTTTTAAATTCATATTCCTCTTTAGATAAATATTTATCTTGTTTTGGAAATTCTTTTTCCAGTTCGTTCAATCCATTTATTGCATCATTCAAAGATTTTTCGTTTCTATAAATACCCACATTGTTCCACATCAAATCCTTTAGTTTTGATTTTAGGTTTTGAACATCAATTTTATTTTCAACATTAGGTATCTCGTATTTGGAAATAATTTTGTCAAATTTTTCATTCTTTGGAATATCAAAAGACAAATCAGAATTTCTTAAAAATTCTGCAACTTCGTAAGCGCATACAACACATTCCAATAATGAATTACTTGCAAGTCTGTTTCCACCGTGCAGACCTGTTGAAGAAACTTCACCAATTGCATACAAACCTTTGATTGAAGTTTCACCTTTCAAATTAGTTTTTACCCCACCCATAAAATAATGAGCAGCCGGAGCAACAGGAATTAAATCTTTTGTTATATCAATTCCGTTATCCAAGCATTTATTCGCAATAGTCGGAAATCTTTTTATCAATTTATCTCTCGGAATATCTGAAGTATCAAGATAAACATTAGTCGTATTAGTTGACTTCATCTCTTGAAAAATAGAACGGGCAACAATATCTCGAGGTGCAAGTTCTTTTCTCTCATCATATTTATACATAAATTGAACTCGGTCTTTATTGCAAAGTTTTGCACCCTCACCTCTTACAGCTTCACTAATCAAAAATCTGTTATGATTTTTTTTATCATCAAAAGCCAAAGCTGTTGGGTGGAATTGAACAAATTCCATATCTTGCAACTCTGCTCCAACATTGTATGCAAGAGCAAAACCATCGCCTGTTGCACCTACAGGATTAGTTGTATATTTGTATAATTGACCTAAACCACCAGTTGCAAGAATTAAAGTCTTGCAATACACGGTTTCGTATTCACTATTTTTTTCATGAAAAATAACTACACCGTCACAAGTATTATTTTCAACTAACAGATCAACAGCTAAAGAATTTTCATAAACTTTTATATTCTTATGATTTTGCAAAGTGTGACATAAGGCAATTTCCATTTCTCTACCTGTTGCATCTCCGCCGGAATGCAAAATTCTATTTACAGAATGTGCGGCCTCTTTAGTTAAAGTAAAATTGCCATTTTCATCTCTATCAAATTCAACTCCAAAAGTAAGTAAATCTTTAACAACTTTATCCGAATTTTCACTTATAAATTTGATTGTATTTAATTCGCTCAACCCTGCACCAGCTTTAATTGTGTCTGCAACATGTGAAGATACAGAATCATTTTTATTGCTCTTCAGAACTGCAACCATTCCGCCTTGTGCATAATAAGAGTTGCTTTCTCCCAATTCTGACTTTGTTATGAGTAAAATTCCGTCCGGTAAATTCAATTGTTGTTCAAGTTTCAAAGCAGAATATAACCCTGCAATCCCGCTGCCGATTACTACTGCTGAATATTTGGAGTATTTCATATATTTATATCCTTGTGTTTTTATAGCCTAATAATATTATAACAAACAGATAATTTTAGCTAGTAAACTTAAATTAATATGTCAATTTTCCCATAACAACTCTTTTTTTAGCTCCCGTGCAGCAAGGCAAATTGTTTGGAATTCCATAATAAGTACAATATCCAAGCAATGCAAATGCCATAACTTCTTTAAAATTATTAGAAATTCCATAATCTTCGCAAGTTTTCAAATCAATATAAGATGGGAGATAAGTTCTCAAATATTTCATCAAAGTTTTGTTATAAGCTCCACCACCGCAAATTACAGCTTCATGAATTCCAACATTCGGATAAATAAATCTTTCATAAGAATCCGCAATAGTTTTTGCCGTAAGAGCCGTAACAGTTGCAATAATATCTTTTGGATTTTGAGGTGCAAATTTAAGAGTATTTTCAATATATTTTGGAGAAAAATATTCTCTTCCTGTTGATTTTGGAGGATCCATAAAATAATATTCATCTTGCAATAAACATGCCAACCAACTATCAGAAATTGTTCCCTCTTTTGCAATTTCACCATCTTTATCATACGGGAGAGAAAAATATTTGTTCATGCAATAGTCAATCATAATATTTCCTAAGCCCGTATCAAAACCAAAAGTATCAAAATCTTTTGACACAACAGTTACATTAGAAATTCCACCAATATTTTGGATTGCAAAATTTCTACCTTTATTTTTAAACCATTTTTCATCTGCAAAACAAACCAAAGGAGCGCCCTGTCCACCTTGTGCCATATCTGTTTCTCTAAAATTTGAAATAGTTAAACAATTTGTTTCTTGCGCAATAACAGAACTTTCGCCAATTTGTAAGGTGCTTTTTAAATTTATCCCATCAATTTTTTTATCAAAAGGATAATGATAAATAGTTTGCCCATGACTAGAAATAAAATCAGGTTTTCCGAATTCTGAAATCAATACCTTGCATGCCTCAGCAAAACATTTTCCTATTGCAAAATTCATCTGACAAATATCTTTAACAGATGCTTCTCCTCGAAATAATTGAAAAATTTTTGCTCTAATATGTTCCGGATATTTATAATTTATTCCTTGAATTAATTTAACCGTCATATCAGGATAAACTTCACACAAACCGGCATCAATGCTATCGCAAGATGTTCCGGACATCAATGCTATAACTTTTTTAACTTCTAACTCTTCCATAATAAATTTATCATATAAAAAAGCCCCTACTTATGCAAGTACGAGCCATTAAAGTTTACAACTATCCTTTACTCTCTTCTTTAAGTCTTTTAACTTAAACTCCCAAAATAAACTAGATATACAAAACTTTTTATTATTAAGATGTAAACTAATTATTTATAAAATATCCCTAATCTCCAGTCTAATACCTTCGAAACCTCAATAATCTCTTTTCCCTTTTTTGGACTTCTCGCCATCACCTCTATTTCTACTTGTCCAATTCTGTTCTTAATCGCTTTTAATTACTTACTTTTTAGTAATTATGTGTTCCTTCCACTTGTCCGGCAGCCTTATGATTTTAATTCGGCTTTCTTTCTATACTTATACTTTAGACCTAAACCTAAAGATTGACAAGTAAATAATTATTATAAAAATTTTACATTTGACCATGCCCCTAGTATTCGTAAGAAAAAATTCGTGTTATTAAATCTTAATGAAGCAAATTTAATGAAAACATGTAAAAATTTCCCGAATTTTTATTTGACATTATAAAATTACGGATTGAGCATGGGGCATGGTCAAAAATAAAAATAGAAAAACCTGAAAGTTTGTGATAGAGTGAGTTTGAGCATAGTTGGAGAAAATAAATGAAAGAATTCTTGAAATCAAATACTGTGACTTATAATCTAATGTCATTTACCGGATTTAAGTCTATAATCATATTTTCACTACTATTGGGAAACCCAAAATCATACACTGAAATACAACAATACCTAACAAATCATGTCTATCTTCATGAGTCTGTATCTATTGATACTATTAGGATTTACATAAATTCACTCCGCGAAATCGGTTGTAAAATATCAAAATCTACAAAATCTGGAATCACACGTTATTCAATAGATTCGCACCCTTTTGAATTAAATATCACAAAAGAGCAGGCAAAAAGTATCTTAAAAGTTTTTAAAGCAATTTCTAAATCAATTGATATTAATGATTTAATTTCTTTAGAAAAATTTTTCCAAAAATTTGCACCATATATTTCAGATGAAAACTTAAAAAATAAACTGAAAAACATTTCCCCATTAAATAATATTGCCCCCGAAATGCTTAAAAACCTTATGAATTTAGCTCAAAATAAAACCAAAATTACAATATTATATAACTCTCCAAATTCAGGAAGAAAAAATATTACAATAATCGTTGATAAATTATCTATTAATAACGGGAAATTATATGTTTCAGGTTTCAACTCAGAATATAAAAATTATGCAAAATTTTTAGTATCAAAAATAGTGAGAATTATAAGTATTAATATGCATGCTTCAAAACTAGAAACTCCAGTATTAACAGTAGGTTACGAGGTTTTTAACATTGATAAAAGTACCGAAATTTTACCAAATGAAAAAGTTATAAAAAATGAAAATAATAAAACAATTATTGAAATAACATCGCCAAACAAATTTGATATTATTCAAAGAATCATGTCTTACACAAACAAATGTAAAGTCCTTTATCCGGAAAGTTTCAAATCAGAAATAGTTAATTGTTTAAAAGAAATGAAAGAGGGTTATATTGAAGAAAAATAATCCAAAACTAAATGATGGGTGCATAAAAATGTTCAAACTTCTTCTGCTTTTGTATCAAGATAAAGCAGATTATGAAAGTGTTAAAGATATCTTTAAAAATGATTTTGATGATGAACAATCAACAAATAATATCCAAGTTGTATTAAACAAATACCTAAATACCCTCAAAGTTTTTGGAATAAACGTTAAAAAAGTAAATAATCAATATAAACTTTTAAACAATTTATATGCAATGAATTTTTCCGAAGATGATTTGAAATCAATTAATATCTTATCAAATTCGATCAAAACTTTTCCGGAAGAAAATACTTCTTCTGATATCAAAAAATTTATTCACGAATTAAAAATCAGAATGAACTATGAAGATAGAAATAAATTAAATAATACTAACAACTATGATTTTTCTTTTTATTATGCAAATCTAAGAGAACAAATTGAACAATGTGTCGAAATTTGCAAAGAAAATTTTATAATTGAGGTTTTATATTTGAAAAATAATAAAGAAGCAAAAATTAAATGCACCCCAAAAGATGTTATATATGATACTCGCAATGTGTATTTAAAAGTTTATGATTTAAATTCTAAAACAAATATTGAAATTCAGATTTCAAGAATTTTATCCATTGCAAAACTTCCACAAATCGCAAGTCCGACAGAATTAACCACAACAGTAGTTTATAAATTGAAAAACAGACTTGCAAAAACATACAAAGTCAAGGAGAATGAATATTCTGACGGCTATGATGAGAACGGGAACCTAATTGTAATAAATAAGAATGAACCTTTTGACAAACTATTACAACGACTTATGAGATATACATACAATTGTGAAATCATTTCACCAAAAAATTTGAGACATAAAATGATTAACCTCATAAATAAAACTCTTGAAAATTACGAAAACTAAATTTTTTATTTTTTCTTGTCTTTACGTTCTCGAACAGAAATCCTGATAGGAGTACCGAAAAATCCAAAAGCTTCTCGCAATTTATTTTCTAAATATCTCTTATAGCTATCTTTCAACAAATCTTCGTTATTAACAAACAAAACAAAAGTTGGCGGTTGAATTGCAGCTTGTGTTGTGTACAAAACTTTCAATCTTTTGCCTTTAAAACTTGTAGGTGGATTTAAAGCATAAGCTTCATTGATAACCTTATTCAACAATCCTGTTGACACACGTTTTACACATTGTGCATAGACTTCCAAACTCTTATCAAAAATTTGTCCTAATCTCTGTTTTGTCAATGCACTAATAAAAATTTTTGGGGCATAACTCAAGAATGGAATGTCTTTTGCCAATTCTTTTTCAAATTTATTAATTGTATTTGATTTTTTATCTTCAACCAAATCCCATTTGTTAATTGCAACAATGATACCTTTTCCTGATTCGGTGATAATTGAAGAAATCTTTTTGTCCTGATCAGAAATTCCCTCATTCGCATCAATTACCAAAACTGCAACATCACATTCTCGAATTGAACGAATTGCTCTATCTACTGCGAATTTTTCAACACCATAATCAACTTTAGATTTTTTTCTAATTCCTGCGGTGTCAACAATCACAAATTCAGTATCTTTATATGTGATATAACTATCAATACTATCTCTTGTTGTACCGGAAATGTTAGAAACAATAACTCTTTGAGTATTTAAAAGAGCATTAACGATTGATGATTTCCCAGCATTAGGTCTTCCTACTATTGCAATCCTAATTTTGCCATCATTCTCCTCTTCTTCAGTCACTTCAAAATCATCAGTAACTAAATCTAACAAATCACCGACACCACCAGAACCATGCAAAGCTGAAATTCCAACAGGATCACCAACGGCAAGTGAATAAAAATCATTCGTCATCATTAAAGATTCAACATTATCACATTTGTTTACGGCAAGGAATATAGGCTTACCTGATTGACGCAAAATATTTGCAATGTCATAATCTACAGGATTTATACCCTCTTTTCCATCAACAAAAAAGATAATTTTGTCAGCTTCTTCACAAGCAAGTCTTGCTTGGTCAAAAATAGAAACCATAATATCATCGCCATCTCCCGGGATAATACCGCCGGTATCAATTACAGTGAAGCCTTTATTTTGCCATTCAACATCAAAATAAATTCTATCCCTTGTAACTCCAGGCATATCGTGAACAATCGAATTTCTCGCACCGATTAAACGGTTCACGAAAGTCGATTTTCCGACATTGGGTCTTCCTACTATTGCTACTGTTGGTTTTCTTTTCATAATTTCATCTTAACATGAAAAAATCTGGGAGCAAATTATATGTCCACTTGATTTATTTGCCAATAAAATGTAATATATACATAAATTATAGAAAGAGGGAGAAATACAGATATGGTTGACGAAAACAATCTAAAAAAGACAATAATTATTACAATCCTTGTGTTATTAGGCTTAATTGCAACAGTAGATTTGGCACATATTTATTATGAAGCAAACTTCAATCAGTATGCATTGCCAAGTTTCTGCTCTATCAGCAATTTTGTAGACTGTGACGGAGTTGCAAGAACAACAGAATCACAATTCTTTGGTGTCCCTTTGGCATACTGGGGATTGTTCTTATATTCATTTATATTAATGTTACTAGGTGTTGATAAACTAAAAAAAGTTCCGTTTTTGAAATTTTTAGAAGTTTTCAAAAACAAATTTCACTACATTGCAGCACTTGGAATTATTGCATTCACGATTTCAATGATTTTACTTTGCATTAGTTTATTCGGAATTCACAAACTATGTATAATGTGTGCATTAACATACATAATTGATTTGTGTATAGCAATCGTTGCCGTGAAAGATTTAGACGGCGGAATTGTTGGAGCATTTAAACAAAGTTATTTAGACTTGTTAGACGGATTAAAACCAATTCCATACAGAATAGCATTCACTCTTGTAATGATTTGTGCTGTTGGATTTTTAGGTTGGGCATTCTCCAGTGCTAAATTCTCACCGGCTCTAAAATTCCAAAGAGATTATGGTGAATTCACAAAACCTGAAATAAATCCTTATGCGGTTAAAGGTAACGTTTTAGGTTCAAAAGATAAAGATGCCGTTGTATTGAATATCTTTTCAGACTACAAATGTCCAATGTGTTTTGCATGCAATAACATGATTCACAAATTAGTAACAGAATTTAAAAACCTAAGAATTGAACACCACGCATTACCACTTGATACAAGTTGTAATAAATATCTTAAACAAGAATTTCACGAAGGTTCATGCATAATGGCAAAATATGCAGAGGCAGCCCAAATGCAAGGTAAATTCTGGGAAGTCAACTCTTTATTCTTTGAGAAAAAACCATCAACAGAAGTTGAAGTTCTTGATGTTTTGAAAAATTCAGGTTTTGACTTGGATATGGATAAACTTAAAAAAGATGCCCATTCTGAAAAAGTAAACAATATTATCCAAAAAGAAATTGATTACTCTTTGACTAAGAGTTCACAAATGGGAACTCCGGCGCTTCAAATGGGTGATGATTATGAATTGGGTATCAAAGGATATCACGACTTAAAAAAATGGGCAATTGATCATGGAGCAAAACCTAAACACTTATTCTAATAAAAAAATATTACTGCACACATGTTGCGGTATCTGTTCAGCCTATCCCATATCACTTTTACAGGATATGGGATATTCTGTTGTTGCCTATTTTTACAACCCAAATATTTTTCCGCTTGAAGAATATCAAAAACGATTAGAGGCTGAAAAAACATTATGTAATCATTTTGGGTGTGAATTGATTGTGGGAGAATATGAACCTGAACTTTATTACAACATTGTTAAAGGACTTGAAAACGAACCTGAAAAAGGAAAAAGATGTGACAAGTGTTTTGAACTAAGATTACGAGGAGCAGCAAAACTCTCTAAAAAACTTGGAATAAAAGAATTCACAACGTCAATGGTAATAAGCCCGCACAAAAATTATGAAAAACTCACCGCAATCGGAGAAAAAATTGCGCAAGAAGAAGATTTGATATACTTATCCACAAATTTTAGAAAACAAGACGGATTTCTAAAGACAAATAAAATTTCTAAAGAATTAAATCTGTATAGGCAAAATTACTGTGGTTGCAAATTTGCAATGAGAAAATCTTAATATCATACATTTGGATTATGACGTATTATTTTTAATATCATATAATAACCTTGACGTAGAAGATATTTTTATTAAAAGGAATTCTAAGAGGATAAAACAATGAAGAAGAAAATCGGGTTATTAGTAGCGACAATAATGGTGTTAAATACTGTATCTTCAGTGACTTATGGTTGGCAAAATCCACTGAAGAACTACAACTTATATGAAGATACCCACCCGACAAATGCACAATCAGAAGAAAAAGAACAAGCAATGAGCGAATTCTATTCAAATTCTATGGCAGCAAAAAAATCTTCTCCATCTTCATCAGTCCCAACTTCTTCTTTGAATTACACCTCCACAGTTGAAGATTCATCATCAACTCAAACAAGCTCTAATGAACCTCGAAGAAACGAAATTCTAAGAGAATCTTCAAGAAACGTATATGGAGATCCGGAAGTTAAAGCTGGTTGGACAACAGCACAATCTTTCTATTCTAATCCATCTTTAGAAAGTATTAGAGCGAAATATAAAAAGAGTAACTTTGCCGGTTGTCTTCAAGAATGTATTTCTTATGTAAAACTTCACCCAAATGATACTTTGGGATTTTACTACATGGCAATGTGCTATACAAAAGTAAGTGACAAAGAAAATGCAATCAAAGCTTATGAAAAAGTAATTTCATTGAATGCAAATCCAATGATTGTAAAATATGCAACAAACGGTCGAAACTGCGTACTTGGTGAAGACAAAGAAAAATGTTACCAAAACGTAAACGAACCGGACTTGATTTACCCTTATGCTAATATCGGTAACAACGTAGATTTAACACCTGTTGACCCTAATGTTTTAATCAACAGAAATCTTGTTAACTTACAAAATAAATTATCACCACAAGCAGTTAATGAAAATAAAGACAACAAAAACGGCCAAAATAATGGAAAAGATGATGATAAAAATAAAATCAATCTACCATTTGCAACACAAGATGAACAACTTGATAAGTTCATCAATGCACCTTACGGTAATGGTTTGTCACCAGATTTGAACAAAGAATACAAACAACTTCAATTGAGAAAAATTCAAGAATCTATTAACACCGGTGATGATAATCCGGAAAAAGACATGAATAATGTTAACGACATCAAACACTTTGACAAACAAAGTGATTCTGGAACGATTAAACTTGCTTATGTAGCTCCATCTGATGAAATGAAAAAACTTTCTCAAGACCCGGAATTCACTCAATCACAAAGAGAACTTGACGAATTAAGAATGCTACTGGGTAATGACAGTAATTCAAAATCTTCAAACGATGATTTAATGAACTTAGTTCCATATATGTCTGGACAGGATAAAAATCTTTCACCAGAAGTAATTCAAGCAATGATGATTAAATCAATGATGCCTGACTTTACTTTTGTAAACAGTGACAGTAAAAATTTATTATAGTAAAAAGATATGACAGTTGAATATGAGCAGGTAAAACAAGATTTTTTGTCAGGAAAAATTAAAGGCTGCAAAACATTTTTTGAAAAAAATGAGTATTTTGTAGAAGCCGGATACTGCTACATAATTTTAGATAAACTTGCTTCTGCCGTTAAGTGTTTTGAAAAAGTTTCGAATGAAAATATCAGGGCACATTGGGGATTAACCCTAATCCAAATGCTACGGGGAAAACTAACAACTTCTCCAACATATTTCGAAATAAGAAACTTTTTAGAAATCGACTTAAATATCTTAATTTTATATTGCAAGGGTGATTATGTAGAAAAAATAATTCGCTATGCAGACTATATGGCATACTACAATCCGGAATGTTACAAATTCATAGGACGAGCTTTTTGGGCAAACAACTTAATGCCTGCAGCGATGTTCTTTTTAAGACGAGCAAAAGACAAGTTCTATAATGATCCGGAACTGCATTATTTACTTGCTTACATTTATTATTACAATGATGAAGATTACGAAAAATGTGAAAAAGCATTGGATACCTGTCTTAGAATTCTACCCGAATATTCCCCTGCAAAAAAATTACTCGCAAGACTAAAAAAATAGAATCCTATCTCATATTCTTAACAACCCATTTAAAATAATCCGACTCAGAACGAGCCTTTTGTGCGCAAGCAATTCCATTGTATTTGTCTTTACTATTTAAACTGCAATATTTATCCATATCAGTGTACATTGTATTTCTATCACCCATAGTTTTTAAATTTTCATCAACAAGTTGAAATGTAAAAACATCATAACCAAAACGATTAGGAGGATTTTTAAAGCCGTTTAAGTCAACAGAAACCATTACAGGAGGATTATCCGTACACAACGGACAATTTTCAAACATATAAAGAGAACCATCTTGCAACAAAAGAATACCATCGTCCAAATAATAACCTAAAGAACTAACACTGGTTTTTTCTTTATTCATATTATTATAATTATTTCTAAGTTCTAAACTGAAACAAGAAACCCCATAAACCCCACAATCTGTAACTCCAGCCAAATAATTTGCAAATGTCTTATAATAACTTGCATGGTCAGTATAATCAGCTGCGTTCAAAGAAACACCATCTGCTTCCATTTGTTTGAAAACCTGCTGAACAGTAGAATAAGATTTCAAAAACTGAGCACGAAGTTTATTTGCCTTGTAATTAGTTATTAAACTCGGAATTGTCAAAGCTGCAACTATACCTATGATACCAAGGGTGATTAAGACTTCAGCAAGAGTAAAGGCACACTTGTGAGTAAGAAGTGAATAGTGAGAAGTGAATAATCCGTTACGTTTCATTTGTACCTCTTTCTTTGTTTTTGTTTATCTCTATTAGCTGGATTGCTCTACTTTAACTTGCAATGATATTTTACACTATTATAATAGTATAGAATACACATTGTCAATAGTATAGAATCTGACTATGTCAGATTACGAAGAGGTACTAAAAAGAATAGGGCTAAATTTTAGAGTCGAAAGAACAAAAAGAACCCTTTCGCAAGAAAAATTTGCCGAACTTGCTAACGTTCACACAAACTACATTGGCAAAGTCGAACGAGGAGAGCAAAATCTCACTGTAAAAAAGATTGTTGCTCTTGCAAATTCTTTAAATGTACCTGTTGAAGATATTTTAAATTTGACAAAATAAAAATGATTGCAAACGAGAGGCGATTTTCTTTCGAAAATCGCCTCTCGTTAATATAATGTACTTTTTCAAACAACCTAAGCTGACAGAGTAAAGATTTCGTAAATTTCCTCATCGGAAAGTTCCGTAATAATCTTTTCTCCCTCGTAAACTGCAAGATCTGCAAGCTCTTTCTTGGATTTCAACATCTCATCAATTTTCTCTTCGAAAGTTCCTAATGTAATCATTCTGTGAACCATTACATTCTTATCTTGACCGATACGATAGGTTCTATCTGTTGCTTGGTCTTCAACTGCAGGATTCCACCACAAGTCATAGTGGATAACATTTGTTGCACTTGTCAAGTTCAAGCCTGTACCACCGGCTTTCAATGAAAGAATCATCACCCTTGAATCTTTTTCTGTTTGGAATTTTTCAATTAATTCTTCCCTTTGCGAAACTGTCAAGCTACCGTGGAAAAACAACGGTTCAGTATTGCATTCTTGAGAGATAACTTTGCACAATATATCACCCATTTCCTTATATTGAGTAAAAATAAGTGTTTTTTCATCTCTATCAATAATGCTTTGAACAAGGTCAATACATTTTTCCATTTTCCCGGACATTTCCTTATTCATCTCACCGGTTTTAAGGAATTGGTAAGGGTGGTTACAAATCTGTTTAAGAGCAGTAATAAGTTTAAAGATATTACCACGTCTATTGATACCTGTAAATCCGCTAATTTTGGTCATCATTTCATTAAGAGTTTTTTCGTATAGAACAGCTTGAACTTTAGACAAATAACAGTATTCGTTGAGTACCATTTTTTCCGGCAAGTCGGAAATAACGTGTTTATCTGTTTTCAAACGTCTTAACACGAATGGTGAAATTGACATACGCAATTTGCTTGCTCTAGAGTTTTCCTTAAATCTTTCAATAGGAATAGCGTAACTCTTTTGGAATTCTTTAAGAGAGCCAAGATAACCTTTATTGATAAAGTCAAATATACTCCACAACTCTGTTAATCTGTTTTCAACCGGAGTACCTGTCATTGCAACTTTAACATCTGATTTCAACATCTTAATTGCAAGAGTTTGAGCGGTATCAGGATTCTTGATATTTTGAGCTTCATCAACAATAATAACACTCCAAGCATGTTTTTTAAGCTCTTCAACATCAATTCTCATAATCGCATAAGTAGTAAGAATTACATCGTGATTAACTTCCAACTGTCTATCTGCTCCGTGATAAATCACTGCATCAAGATTTGGCGCAAACATCTGCAATTCTTTCATCCAGTTGCCCATCAATGTAGTCGGACAAATTACAAGAACAGGCTTTTTGAGTTTATTTTCTTCTTTCATTTTTAACAACAAGCTGATAACCTGAATAGTTTTACCTAATCCCATATCATCTGCCATACATGAACCAAAACCCTTTGAAACATTCGTCCACAACCATTTTAAACCAATTTCTTGGTAAGGGCGAAGTTCACCTTTCAGTGTCTTCGGAACAGTCATCTCTACTGGTTTTGTAAAATCAGCTAAAACTCTTGCAAATGCCGCATCATAATCAAAATCGTATTGATCTAATTGACCAGACAATGAAGCATGGATAAGTTCCATTCTTGACATTGATTTTAGATTAGATTTTGCAATTTGTTCAAAAATCTTTTGACTTTCTTCCTTATCAATCAATACATATTTATTTTTGTACTTGATAAGCCCGTTATTATTTTCAACAAGTTTTTTAAATTCTTCAAGCGAAATTTTTTCATTACCAATAGCAATTTCATAAGAGAAATCCAAAATATCGTCTAAAGACATTTTAGAAGAGGAATTATTATTGATTAAATCGGCCAAATCGCCGGCTCTGGATTCTTTAACTTTTGCATTGATTGAAGCTCTCGGAATTACAATATTAACAAGTTCTTCCGGCAAAATAACTTCAATTTGTGCTTTTTGAAGGTAATATGCAGTCTGAGTAATAATCTTGTAAACTTCGTTCAAATTCAAGTCCAAATACAATTTGTCTTCATCTTCAAACAATTGTTCCAACTCAGGCATATAACGTAATGCGTAATTAAGTTGTTTTTCAACAATTCTTGCAATATCGCTTGCCTTAGCACCAAAAACTTCTTCATCAGAGTAAAGTTTATCAATCAATACACTTTCGTCAGTTTTTCTGTTTTTGATATGAACTTTTAATCTAAATATTTCATCTTCTTGTTTTTCTATTTTGAAATAAGGAATAACATCATATTTACCCAAATACAATTCGTCAAACCATTGAGCAAAATTTTCGGCAATATCTTTACCTTTCAAAACAGCTCTTTGTTCTAAATCTTTTAACAAATAAGTTCCAGATTTAACATCTTTAAATCTGTACATTTTAATACCTAAGAATTTATAAATTACATAATTTAAATATGTATAAATGAATTCATAGACAAAATCTTTTGGTTTTTCTCCTTGAATAAACAAATCGTCAGGAATACATTCCTCAAACTGATTAACAATTCTTGCCATTTTTTGGTTATTGATAATCGGTTCATAAACAATTCGGAACATCTGACCATAACGTTTTACGGTCGGAATAAAATATAATTTCTCAATCAACTTCATTACAAAATAAGTCAACTTATTCAAATAAATAAAAGTTGGAGTCAAATCTTCTAAATCAACAACGTTACCAAATCCACCAAAATAGTCCATAACCAAATCCCAAGTCATGAAATATCCGACCTTATCATCTAAAACTTCTGACTTAAAACGGAATAAAGAACCTTTAGACTTCAAATAATATTCAAAATTATTTGTTGGAGTAACAAAGAAAGATAATTTACCAGCCTTATTAATCAAATGAAAGTGAGTATTACGAGTCGGAGCATTCGGGCTAAGGAATATACCAGCAAACTCATCTTCAATAATCTGATAAATCATACTTAAAGTATAGCGAAAATCCTTGTTTTTAAAACCTTCCGGATTTTCACTTAAATTAAAAAATAACTCATCAACATTATTCTTTTTAAATGAAAAATCTATATCTAAATTATCTATATTATTACTCATTCTTAATCCTTTATAAAACAAAGTGAATAGGTCTATAAGTCAATAAGTGGATAAGCATTTGCGTTTTTTGAAAAACATTAAATAACTTATAGACTTATTAACTTATTCACCTATAGACTTCCTATTTAATTAATGATTTACCTGTCATCTCTACGGGTTGTTTAATATCCAAAAGTTGTAAAATTGTTGGGGCAACATCACATAAAGCACCTTGACCATCACGAAGTTCAAGACCTTGTGGAGCATTAATTACAACAAACGGAACATCATTAGTTGTGTGAGCAGTTTCCGGAGCTTTTGTAGCTTCGTCAAACATAACTTCAGCATTACCGTGATCAGCTGTCAACAACATAACAACATCATTTTCTTTACAAGCTTCTGCAATTTTTCCGACACATTCATCAACGACATGACATGCTTTTGTTGCAGCTTCTAAAACTCCTGTATGACCAACCATATCAGGATTTGCAAAGTTAACCAACACGAATTGATACTCAGGATTTTTAAGAGCTTTCAATACGTTTTCACAAACTTCAGGAGCACTCATCTCCGGTTGCATATCATAAGTCGCAACTTTTGGAGATGGAACAAGAACCCTTGATTCGTGAGGTTGTGGTTGGTCGATTCCACCGTTAAAGAAGAATGTTACGTGAGCATATTTTTCAGTCTCAGCAGTTCTGAATTGGTGAATTCCGTTTGCTTCCAACACATCACCTAAAATATTAACCAGTTTTTCTTTAGGAAAAGCAACCGGGAATGTGAAAGTTGCTTCGTAACTTGTCATTGTTGTATATAAAATATTTTTAAGAACTTTTTTCCTTTCAAAACCGTCAAAATCAGCAAAGTTAATAGCTTTAGTGATTTCTCTAGCTCTATCAGGGCGGAAATTGATAAAGATAATTGAATCGTTATCGTGAATTCTTGATTCTTCACCGCCAATTACAGTAGGAAGAACGAATTCATCATTTTCACCTTTAGCATAAGATTGTTTAACACCGTCAATAGCAGTTGCAGCATGTTCGCCTTCTCCTAGCAACAACGCATTGTAACCTTTTTCAACTCTGTCCCAACGATTATCTCTGTCCATAATGTAATAACGACCAATAATTGTTGCAACAGGAGGAAGATTATATTTTTTAAGTTCATCTTCAACAACTTGCAAAAATTCACAAGCACTTTGAGGAGGGGTGTCACGACCATCTAAAAATGCGTGAACATAAACTTTAGACAATCCATTTTCAGCAGCCATTTTAATCAAAGCTAACAAATGGTCTAATGATGAGTGAACTCCACCTGTTGAAACAAGCCCATAAATATGAAGAGCTGAATCATTTTTCTTAGCATGTTCAATAGCAGCTATAAATCTTTCATTCTTGAAGAATGAACCATCTTTAATAGCATTATTAATTTTAGACAAATCTTGATAAACAATTCTGCCGGCACCTAAATTCAAGTGACCAACTTCTGAATTACCCATTTGTCCTGCAGGTAACCCTACAAATTCGCCGTCAGCTCTCAAATGTCTGAACGGACAATCTTTTTCTAATTCATCAACATGAACAGGGTGAGAAAGTTTGGTTGCATCATATTTTTCAGAACCTTTAGAGATTCCCCAACCGTCCATTATACATAGCAATACTCTTTTAGCCATAATTAAATCCCTTCTTTCTAATTATACTAGCGAAATCTTAGCAAAAACATGATTTTTTTTCAAGACAAGAAAAATAAGCAATCATGGAGTGGAAAAATTTTTCCCAAATGTAATTAATTTTGTTACGGAGTGACGTAACAATCCACAACACATGGATTCACGTCATCTTGAGCGAAGCGAAAGATCTCATTTCTAAGTTATGAGATACTTCGGCTAAAGCCTCAGTATGACAAAATGGATTGGAGATTTACTCCAATCCATTAATTTTAAAATCCGACGGAATAGGTAAATAGAGAACTAATCACCTACACACAAGACATTACCGTCGCGGCTAGACTTGCTGCGGGCGATCGTGTCGCCATAGTAGAAGTTCTCGTAGTACGCGCCGTCAGCGCCGTCCTCCGAAGACGACCAGTACCAGACGAAGGGAGTATTAGGGATACCCAGTTGTTCTTTTTCTGCTGTTGTCTTTTTAGCTAAACTTCGCAGTTTTGATTTATCAGGTAGGCTCATTCCTATATCATCACATGCTTTCTTTGCCCCTGCCCAATAGTTATCATATGTTTTGCAAGGACCACTCCCTATCCCAATAATACAAGACTCCGAATTCCACTTAGGATCCCATTTGTCCATCTCTTCACTATATGCTTTTACTGGACTATATGATGGTAATTGATATACACAACCGATTCCACTGATGTCGTTTCCTGGACAACCCTTAGAAAATCTTGCTACTTTAAAACTACGAATATCATATTGTTTACCGTTTCGTGCTTCACTATTTGGCCCTTTGAAACCATTCACGTCCATTACAAAGTCTATTGAATTTGTTACACTTGTTGTATATGCAAACTTCTTTGTTCTTCCAAAACCTATTGGTAAATCTGCAAAACTTGGTGTTACTGTATCGCCATCGCCGATTATCCCTGCATTTGGATTGTAAGTTAATATTAGTGTAGCTCCATCTGCTAAAATTATACCAACGTTATTACTTTTGTTATCTTTTAAATTTA
>ENA-UOJC01002156-UOJC01002156.1-human-gut-metagenome-genome-assembly--contig:-C104-NODE-2156-length-22366-cov-13.565730_pt1 | contig 22366 bp, 18 predicted proteins | sample MGYA00242339_ERZ723886 | MGnify/ENA metagenome assembly ERZ723886 | reverse complement strand
GGATCAGATCCACCATCTTGTTGGAGTAGCCGCACTCGTTGTCGTACCAGGAGACCACCTTCACGAAGGTGTCGGTCAGGGACAGGCCGGCCTTCTTGTCGAAGATGGAGGTGCGGGTGTCGCCCAGGAAGTCGGAGGAGACAACGTCTTCGTCGGTGTAGCCCAGAACGCCCTTCAGCTCGCCCTCAGAGGCCTCCTTCATGGCGGCGCAGATATCCTCGTAAGAGGCGGGCTTGGCCAGCTTGGCGGTCAGGTCCACCACGGACACGTCCAGGGTGGGGACGCGCATGGAGATGCCGGTCAGCTTGCCGTTCAGCTCGGGGATGACCTTGCCCACGGCCTTGGCGGCGCCGGTGGAGGAGGGGATGATGTTGCCGGTAGCGGCACGGCCGCCGCGCCAATCCTTCAGGGAAGCGCCGTCCAGCAGCTTCTGGGTGGGAGTGACGGAGTGCACGGTGGTCATCAGACCCTCGACGATGCCGAACTTGTCGTTCAGGACCTTGGCGATGGGGGCCAGGCAGTTGGTGGTGCAGGAGGCGTTGGACACGAAGGTCATGTCAGAGGTGTACTTGTCGTTGTTGACGCCCATGACGAACATCGGGGTGTCGTCCTTGGAGGGGGCGCCCATGATGACGTGCTTGGCGCCGGCGTCGATGTGGCCCTGGCACAGGTCCTTGCTCAGGTGCTTGCCGGTGCACTCGCAGATATACTCAGCGCCGACGGAGGCCCAGGGGATGTCCTTGACGTCCATGGCGGTGAAGACGGGGAACTTCTTGCCGTCGACAACCAGCATGCCGTCCTCGGCCTTGACCTCGCCGGGGAACTTGCCGTGCACGCTGTCATACTTCAGCATGTAGGCCATATACTCGGGATTCATGAAGGGGTCGTTCAGGCCGACGACCTCAACGTCGTCGTGAGCCAGGGCAGCGCGGAAGACGAGGCGGCCGATGCGGCCGAAACCATTGATACCGATTTTGGCTTTCATTGTGAAAAAACTCCTTTCAGTTATAAAACAGTGGGATGTTCTGTCAAAACGATTGCGTAAACGTTTTGCCTAATCGATTTTCCAGGAAGTATAGTATCACACTGACAACTTTTTGGCAATTGTCATTTCAAATAACAATCGAATTTTTGAGTTGTGGATTTTTGATAATAAAATGGCAAAATTCACAGAACTTTCTCCAAAAGAGGGGAAAAACCCCTTGACGGATGCGGCGGGCCTGCCCTATACTGAGGACTGGCTAATTGATTACGCAAAGCCAAAATGCTTTTTGCGCAAAGGAACGACGACATGAAAGTGACCATCAGTGATGTGGCCCGTCTGGCGGGGGTCTCCACCGCCACCGTCTCCCACACCCTCAACAATACCAGATATGTCTCCGGCGAGACGAAGGAGAAGGTCTACCGGGCTGTGGCGGAGCTGGGCTACACGCCGGACGCCTCCGCCCGCAGCTTCCGCACGGGCAAGAAGAAGACCGTGGGCTTCATCGTGCCGGATATCTCCAACAAGTTTTTCGCCACTATGATCGAATCGGTGGAAAATTACCTGTCCGCCCACGGCTACCACCTTATCATTGCCAACACCAAGGAGGATCCCGACCGGGAGGAGACCAACATCCGCCTGCTGACCGCGGGCCTTGTGGACGGGCTGCTGGTGGCCAGCACCATGGAGGATTTCGACCGCTTCGACGCCCTGATTCCCGCCGGTTTCCCGGTGGTGCTGGTGGACCGGACCTTCGAGGCCAAGAAGTACTCCTCCATCTGCGTGTCCAATTTCCAGCCCATCTACCGCTCCGTCTGCCGCCTGTCCGGCAAGGGCGCCAAGCGGGTGGGCATCATCGGCGGCCTGCCCCGGCTGTCCTCCACCAAGGAGCGCGTCTCCGCCTACCGGGAGGCGGTGGCGGACTGCGGTCTGGCCCGGGAGGAGAGCCTGATCCGCTACGGCGACTCCATGGAGAACAGCGCCCAGGCCTGCCTGGACGAGCTGCTGGAGCAAAGATGCGACGCCGTCATCGTCTGCCAGGGCCTGATGGCCTCGGAGACCATCTTCTACCTACAGGAAAAGGGCATCCGGCTGGCCAAGGACATCGACCTTGTCAGCTTCGTGGATTATGATTCCAATTTTTATCAGCTTTATGCAGACCAGATGGACTGCATCGTCCAGCCGGTGGAGGAGCTGGGCCGCGCCGCCGGCGAGCAGATCCTCAAGCGCATCGAAAAGCCGGACGCGCCGGTGTTTGAAAAGGTGCTGACCTCCGCCTACAGGCCCTATGACGTGCCGGGAGCAAAGTGAATGACCGCCGGGAGCCGGATGGCCTCCGGCGGTTTTTCTTGACATCGCTGGTCTATTGTTATAGACTATACCCAGGAGGTCGATCAAAATAGACCAAAGGAGGGCGGGCCATGGAGACCTATCATCTCTGCGACAGTGAATACCGCTTCATGCAGGTGGTGTGGGCGGCGGCCCCGGTGGGGTCCGGGCGGCTGGTGGAGCTGTGCCGGGAACAGCTGGGGTGGAAGAAATCCACCACCTATACGGTGCTGAAAAAACTGTGTGAAAAGGGATTGCTGCAAAACGAAAACAGCACCGTCACGGTGCTGGCTCCCCGGGAGACGGTGACGGCGGAGGCGGCGGGGGAATTTGTGGACAGGGCCTTCGGCGGGTCTCTGCCGGGGTTCCTGGCCGCCTTCATGAGCGGGCGGAAGCTGACGGAAGAGGAAGCGGAGGATCTGAAGCGATTGATCGACGCGCACAAGGAGGGCTGAGGATGGAGAGCTTGACAAGCGTCTTCCGCCAGCTGCTGTCCATGTCCCTGACGGCGCTGCCGGTGATGGCCGTGGTGCTGGCGGTCCGGTTTCTCCTGGGCAGGGCGCCGAAGCGGTTCCGGTATCTCCTGTGGGCGGTGGTGGCTTTCCGGCTGGTGTGCCCCGTGTCCTTTACCAGCCCCGTGGGGCTGGTGGAGCCGGGGGAGATGGAGCGCCGGGTGGAGACGGCGGGGGAGAGCTATGTGGGCGAAAGCCGCGTTACCTGGAATACAGAGGAGCAGATGGAGGCCTTTCAAAAGGCCGTGGAGCACGGGAACCCGCCGGTCTACGGCGGCGAGGACGGCTTCTATGTGGTCACCAAGCCGGACGGCGTCTCTCCCGCGGATACCCTTGCCGGCACGGTGCTGCCCATCGCGGCGGCGGTCTGGCTGCTGGGCATGGCGGCGATGCTGGCCTACGGCGGGGGGACTTACTTCCGCCTGCGGCGGCGGGTGGCGATGGCCGTCCGGCGGGAGGGGAACGTGTGGGAGTGCGACAACATCCCCACCCCCTTCGTGCTGGGGTTCGTGAGGCCCCGCATCTACATCCCCTTCCGCCTGTCGGAGGAGGAGCGGCGCTACGTCCTGGCCCACGAGCGGTATCACATTCGGCATCTGGACCACTGGGTGAAGCTGCTGGGATATCTGATTCTGGCGGTGTACTGGTGGAATCCCAGCGTGTGGCTGTGCTGGGTGCTGTGCTGCCGGGACATGGAGATGCGCTGCGACGAGGCGGTGCTGGCCCGGCTGGGGGACGGGGTGAAGGCGGGATACAGTATGTCCCTGGTGTCCTTCGCCCTGGACCGCCGGACGCCCATGGCCCTGGCCTTCGGCGAGCATGACGCCGCCCGCCGGGTGAAAAACGTGCTGCACTGGAAGCGGGCCCGGCCCGCCGCGGTGTTTCTGGCGGTGGCGGCGGTGGTTCTGGCGGCGGCGGTCTGCGGCACCGACGCGGAGCGGGGCAGCTGGCTGGAGGCGGAGTGGGGCGGCAATGGCGTGGCTTTTGCCTGCGAGATGAAGGAACCCATCCGCTCCTGGGCCATTTACGAGGACATTTATGAGAACGGAGAGCTGATATCCAGCCGCCCCTGTATTATGGACAGCTTTCAGGACGACGGCGGCGCGTCTCCCCGGGAGCTGTGGACGACCCTGAGCGTTTCCCCGGTCTATGCGGAGGACGGCTTCAGCGGGGAGCTGACGGTAAACTTTGGCCTTGACGGTGCAGGCACTGTCTCTGCCACCCGCAGTATCACGCTGCCCAAGGATCACTACACCGGCATGGGCAGCGTCTTTGGGGACGGCGGCGAAGAGACACCGGCGCGCTGGAAACTGGAGGACGACGGCAGCGTGGCGCTGTATACCGTGAAGTTCTCCACCCTGCCTGACGGCGGCATCCGGGCGGGCGGCAGGGTTTTCGACGATGACACGGTGGTGCGGTACCGCTTTGTGACCTCCACCCTGTCCATGGGGGAGCTGACGGCGGACAGGAGCCTGGCCCGGACGCTGTTTGATCTGCGGGTGGACAGCGCGGCGGACACCGAAGCGGTGGAGGCCATCCTGACGGCCCTGGGTATGGACGTCCCCTATACGCTGGAGCCATTTGAGGGGCGTGAGGACATCCTGCTGATCCGCTGCGCCGAGGAGCCGGAGATCAATATGTCCTCCGTTGACGCGCTGCTGCGGGCGCTGGTGGGGGATATCAGGCAGGCGGGCTATGCCTATCCCAAGCCGGACGGCAGCACCGTCTATGTCAACACCTACGTCAACGCCGACAGAGACTGGCTGGAGGAGACCGCCCAGAGACTGGGATACCGGAATATTAAGGCACTGGGCGAAACGGCGGCGGGCATCCGGGCCCTGCTGGATTTCTTAGGCTGGGCGGAGCCGTCCAGCGCGTCTTCCGACCCGCTGGACCAAACAGGAACCGGAAGCGTCCAGGAGCGGCAGGACTACCGCATTACCCTGGACCCGGAGCGCTGGCAGCTTCAGGCGGCCCAGAGTGACGATGCCTGGCAGTTCGCGAAGGATGCCAATGTGGGGATCGAGGTCGTGACCATGGCCCCGGAACTGACGCCTGGAAGACTTGCCCAAAACTATGCTTCCTGGAACCGGGATTGTGCGGCGGTCACGGACCTGTCCCTGCCGGAGGAGAGCCCCTTTGCCTATGCCCTGGCCGCCGACATGGCGGACGGGAGCCACCAGGAGGTCTACATGACGGACCGGGGGGATGAAAATTGGCATTTGGTGATCCTCATGTGGGACGATGTCCACGGGGATCTACTGCCGGAGATGCGCCGGATCGCGGCATCCCTGGTGGAGCTGGACACCGTCCATGTCACGGCGCTCCCTCAGGACGCGTACCGGATCTTCCAATCGGTGCTGGACACCCTGCCGGAAGGGAGCGGCTGCGCCTTCCTGCCGCTGGACAGCGGCCCGCTCCTGCTGGTGACGGACGAGACGTATTCTCTGGAGGAGGACGGTGAGACCGTGGATGCCAGCTTTTACTGCCGGCGCGTTTATCGCGCGGCAGAGGACGGCATACAGGAGCTGGACGGGATCCACGGCGGCGGGACGGCCTATCCCATCCGCTGGGATGCGGGCAGTCTCTATGCGGCCGCTGCCCACGGCATAGGACGGTACGCCCTGACCGGCGATGGGACAGGCTTTGAGATAGTGGAATCCGCCGTGGAAGCCTTTGACGAAAACGGCGGAGTGTCCTATTCGTATACATCCCCGGAGACCGGGACCATCGACCCGCCGGACGACCGCTATCTGCAGGCGATGCTGGATGCATATGGAAGCGCCCAGCCGGCCCGGTTCGTCCCTGTGACATAGTAGGAGGTCAGAATGAAACAGAGTGATTTTTGGAAACGGCGGTGTCTCTTTCTCGCCGTATCCGCCGCGGCGCTGGCGGCAGTGACCCTGTTCACCGGCGCGGTCAAGCCGGTGCGGCCCGTCCGTCTGGCCCCGGAGATAGAGGAGATCATCAGCGAGGAGGGGGAGGCAGCGTTTTACAGCTTTTTCGATGGCTTGCAGGTCTGGTATGCCTCCCATCCACAGGCAGCCTCCGGCGTGACGCTGACCATGGACCGGGACTACAATGAGCTGGCCGACGTCCTGCGGGATGGGGCCATTTATCTGGACGCGGCCGGGGCTGCCTTGGAGACGGCGTCCCCCGAGCTTCAGGAATGGGCCAACAGCTATCACAGGGATCTGGTGCTCTATCTGTTCACCCTCCCCACGGGGCCCATGATGGGACTCTCCCAAAACGGAACCGTGGAGCTGGACAGAGCCACTTGGGCTGCCCTGGGGGAGACCATCGATGCGCTGGTGGACTGCTATCAGTGATATACGGGAAAACACCCCGTCAAATGCTCTTGCGTTTGGCGGGGCTTCCCTATATAATGAAAAGCGAATTTTACGAAAAATGGGGGCTTTACCATCATGAACACCCGCATCGAACACGATACCATGGGCGAGATCGCCGTCCCGGCGGAGCACCACTGGGGCGCCCAGACCCAGCGCAGCGTGGAGAATTTCAAAATCGGCGGCCAGCGCCAGCCGAAGGAGATCATCACCGCCTTCGCCTACTTAAAGGAGGCCTGCGCCCAGGCCAACCGCCAGGTGGGCAAGCTGACCGAGGCCCAGGCGGAGGCCATCTCCGCCGCCTGCCGGGAGATCCGGGCGGGAAAGTGGGACGAGGAATTCCCCCTGGTGGTGTGGCAGACCGGCAGCGGCACCCAGACCAACATGAACGTCAACGAGGTCATCGCCCATCTGGCGGCGGAGCGGGGCGTTCCCCTGCACCCCAACGACCACGTCAACGCCTCCCAGTCCTCTAACGACACCTTCCCCTCCGCCCTCCACATCGCGGCGGCGCTGAGCGTTGCCAACCAGGTGCTGCCCGCCGCTGAGCGGCTGGAGGCGGCCTTTGCCAAGCTGGAAGCGGCGTATCCCGACCTCATCCGCATCGGCCGCACCCACCTGCAGGACGCCACGCCCCTGCGCTTTGCCCAGGAGGTCTCCGGCTGGCGGGAGCTGATCGCCGCCCCCTGCCGGATGCTGCGGCTGGCCCTGACGGAGCTCACCAAGCTGGCCATCGGCGGCACCGCCGTGGGCACCGGCCTCAACGCCCCCAGGGGGTACGACGGGATGGTCTGCGCCCAGCTCCGGGAAATGACCGGGCTGGACTTTGTGCCGGATGAAAACAAGTTCCACGCTCTCACCAGCAAGGACGCCCTGGTCTTTGCCCACGGGGCGCTGAAGGCCCTGGCGGCCAACCTCATGAAGATCGCCAACGACATCCGCTGGGAGGCCAGCGGCCCCCGCTGCGGCATGGGTGAGCTCCACATCCCGGAGAACGAGCCGGGCAGCAGCATCATGCCCGGCAAGGTGAACCCCACCCAGTGCGAGGCCGTCACCATGGTGGCCGTCCAGGTCATGGGCAGCGACGCCGCCATCGGCTTTGCCGCCAGCCAGGGCAACTTCCAGCTCAATGTGTTTTTGCCGGTGTCCGCCTATAACTTCCAGCTGTCCGCCCGGCTGCTGGCGGACGTGTGCGACTCCTTCCGGGTGAACTGCGTGGAGGGCATCACCCCCAACGTGGAGCGGATGGAGTACAACCTCCACAACTCCCTGATGCTGGTGACGTGCCTGACGCCGAAGATCGGCTACGAGGCGGCGGCGAAGTGCGCCAAGAAGGCCCTGGCGGAGGGCACCACGCTGAAGGAGGCCGTCCTGGCCCTGGGTCTGCTGACGGCGGAGGAATTCGACGAGACCGTCCGGCCGGAGAAGATGGTGTGACGCATATCCCGCCTCCCGCAAAAAATCTTGCGGGAGGCGGGATACTTTTTTACTCTGGGGCGTTTACGGGATAGAGAAATACGAGGGAGGGGTATCATTGCTGGCGATGTTTCTGGCGATGCTGGAGACCGACGGGGACCGGGAGCGGTTCCTGCGGCTCCACAGCGCCTATGAGAAAAAGCTGTACGCCGTGGCGCTGCGCATCCTGGGGGACCCGGCCCAGGCGGAGGACGCGGTGCAGCAGGCGTGGCTGCGGCTCCTGGAGCACTGGGAGCGGGTGTCGGCCCTGCCCTGGGAGGAGACGGAGGGGTATGTGGTGACGGTTGTCAAAAACGCCGCGGTGGACATGGTGCGCGCCGCCCGGCGGACGGCGCCCCTGCCGGAGGACTGGGACCCGCCGGCGCCGGAGGCGGGGGAGACGGAGTACCGCCGGCTGGTGGCCCTGGTGCGGGCGCTGCCGGAGGGCTACCGCGCCGTGCTGGAGCTGAAGTGCGTGGAGGAGCGGAGCAACCGGGAGATCGCAAGGCTGCTGGGGATGAACGAGTCCACCGTGGCCACCCGGGTGAAGCGGGGCCGGGCCATGCTGATGGAGGAACTGCGAAAGGAGGGTTACCGCTGTGGATGAGAGGAGCTTTGACGCCCTGCTGCGGCTGGCGCTGATGGACGCCAATCTGGAGCGGTTCCGGACGGTGCTGGACGGGGCCGATGATGCGGAGCCGGTATTTTCCGCCGGGTATCTCCGCCAGAGGATGAAGCTGCTGGCGGACCCCTTCGGCTGGGTGCGGAAGACGGCGCGTCCCCTGTGGAAAAAGACTCTGCAAAGCGCGGCCTGCGTCCTGCTGGCCTGCACGGTGGCCCTGGGGGCGCTGATGGCGGTCAGCCCCACGGTCCGGGCGGCGGTGCTGAACTGGCTGCGGGAGATCAGCGGGGGACATATCGCTTACACCAGCACCTCGGACCGGGATGCCCGGGACTACGGCGAACCGCCTGCCTGGCGGCCCACCTGGCTGCCCGAGGGCTGGTCGCTGGACGATCTGGCACTGATGGGGCCGGAGAACGGCTCCGCCACATGGACCTATCGGGGAGAGTCGGACTACAGTCTGACGTTCCATTGCTGGTGGCCCCAGCGCCTCCATGCGGGGGTTTCCTATGGCGAGGACGTGGACGCGGCGGCTCTCTGGTCCCAGGCCACGGTCTGGGGGAAGCCCGCCGACTTCTACTCCCATGAAGAGGACGGGGACCGGATGTGCTATCTGTTCTGGGAGAGTGAGGACGGGATGCTGTTCCGTTTAGGCGGCGACCTGGACCGGGAGGTCATGGAGCGGATCGCGGACAGCGTGACGGAGATCGGCGGGGAGACGCTGCCGGAATACCGGCTGGGCTGGACGCCGGAGGACTGCATCCGCTCCAGACGCAACGCGCTGCGGGACGTGACTGTGGAGCGCTGGAACAGCACGGACGGGACCATCCTTGGCGTGTTCCACTGGATGTACGCGGCGGAGACGGCTGGATCCCTGGCAAAGCCGGAGGGAACAGCGGAGGCAGTGCGTATCGGGGACGTGATAGGCTGCTACTGGGGGCCGCCGGCCCCGGACGCAGGCGGCAGCGGTATCAAGATCCAGATTTCGGGCAGCAGTGGGACGCAGACCATGACCATCGCGGACGAGGCGCAGAAGGGGACTGTCCTCTGGACGGACCCGGAGACCGGGATCACCTTCCGCATCAGCGGAGACCTGGAGAAGGACGACCTGCTGCGGATGGCGGAGAGCGTCGCCCCGGCGGACGGCGAAACGCCGTGACCCGCCCCGGAAATATTTTTCAAAAATATTAAAAAACGTGGGATACAATGCCCTCCCGCTCCGTTCTGTTTATAGAACGAGCGGGAGGGCAGTTCCTTTTTCCCGAAAAAACAGAAAGGAAGTATCACTATGAGAAAACAGATCACATCCCTTTTGACCGGCGCGCTCACCCTGGCGCTGGCCCTGACCATGACCACCACGGCTCTGGCGGCCCCTGGCGGGACCACCCAGTCCGCCGCCCGGAATGGCGCGGCCCAGACCCAGGCCGCCCGGACGGGCCGCCAGTGGCAGCGAACCTGGGAGGGAAACCGCATCCGCTATACCTCCCCGGTGCCCGCCGAGGGCGTGCATTTCGGCGGGCCGCCCGACTGGCGTCTGACGGCGGTGCCGGAGGGCTGGAAACTCGACGGCGTCCACGTCACGGGCATTGGCGGAAACTGCACCTGGACCTACCGGAAGGGGGCGGACAGCCTGAAATTCAGCTGCTGGTATCCCCACAGCGGACAGATCGGCACGATGCTGCGGACGGAGGCGGACGCGGCCAGCGTCTTCCATAAGGCCGCGGTCAACGGGGCGTCCGCCGACTTTTATCTGGACGAGGACCGGGGCATCCTGATCTGGGAGAACGCGGAGGGGATGCTGTGCCGGCTGGAAGGTCCCCTGAGCCAGCCGGAGCTGGAGACCATTGCTGCCACGGTGGCGGAGACCCAGGCGGAAGCCCTGCCTGTCTACCAGCTGGGCTGGGTGCCGGAGGGCAGCACCAGCCCCAGCCGCAGCACCCTGCGGGAGGCGGTCCGGGAGGGCTGGACCGGCCCGGATAAGGTGTCGTTCAGCTGGATGTACGCGGCGGCCAGCGCCGGGGCGCTGGCGGAGCCGGAGGGAACGCCGGAGACCGTGACGGTGAAGGGCGTCCAGGCCAAGTACTGGGCGGGGGACCCGAAGGCCGAGGGCTGCCTCACCGTCTCCGTCGGCTCCGGCGGTGCTCCCATGCAAAAGGTGTTGGAGATCCCGGCGAAGGACCAGCTGAGCACGCTGCTGTGGACGGACGCGGCCACCGGCGTCAGCTTCCGCCTGCAAAGCGTTTTGGACAGGGACACGCTCATTCGTATCGCGGAGCATGTCACCGTGAAAAAGTGAGGGAGGAACGAAGGCCCCGGCCTGTGCCGGGGCCTTCGTATATTTATCAGCATACAGCAAAGAAACGCATATATGCGAAAGTTTATGCATATGGGCAATCTGGACGGAGCAGCCGGCGCTCCAGGGGCATCCCGGCCGCCTCTTTTGAGGGAATCGCTGAAATTTTGGCAAAGCCCTGTCAAAATATGCAAAAGCGCCCAAAGAATGGCGTAAATGTTGTGCAACCCGACAGTTGCATAAATATTCACGATTGGCGTATAATTCAACCATCATCAAACAACATACAGGGAGGCAACCCACCATGAAAGACAAAAAGGACATCAAGAAGATCGTACTCGCCTATTCCGGCGGTCTGGATACATCCATCATCATCCCCTGGCTGAAGGAGAACTACAACGACCCCGAGATCATCGCCGTGGCCGGCGACGTGGGCCAGAACGACGAGCTGGACGGCCTGGAGGAAAAGGCCATCAAGACCGGCGCCAGCAAGCTGTACATCGCCGACCTCACCGATGAGATGGTGGACGACGTCATCATCCCCTCCATGAAGATGGGCGCCAGTTACGAGCAGTACCTGCTGGGCACCGCCTTTGCCCGGCCCATCATCGCCAAGAAGCTGGTGGAGATCGCCAAGGCCGAGGGGGCCGATGCCATCGCCCACGGCTGCACCGGCAAGGGCAACGACCAGGTCCGGTTCGAGCTGACCATCAAGCGCTTTGCCCCCGACATGACCATCATCGCCCCCTGGCGGGAGTGGTCCATCAAGGGCCGGGACGAGGAGATCGACTACGCCGAGGCCCACAACGTGCCCCTGAAGATCTCCCGGGAGACCAACTACTCCAAGGACAAGAACCTGTGGCACCTGAGCCACGAGGGCCTGGATCTGGAGGACCCCGCCAACGAGCCCCAGTACGAGAAGCCCGGCTTTTTGGAGATGGGCGTTTCTCCCATCACCGCCCCTGACGTGCCCACCTATGTCACCCTGGACTTTGAAAAGGGCGTGCCTGTGGCCATCGACGGCGAGAAGATGAAGGCCAGCGACATCATCCGCAAGCTGAATAAGCTGGGCGGCGAGAACGGCATCGGCCTGCTGGACATCGTGGAGAACCGGCTGGTTGGCATGAAGGACCGCGGCGTCTACGAGACCCCCGGCGGCACCATCCTCTACAAGGCCCACCAGTGCCTGGAGATGATCACCGTGGACAAGGACACCGCCCACATGAAGGCCAAGCTGGCGGTGGACTTCGCGGACCTTGTCTACAACGGCAAGTGGTTCACCCCCCTGCGGGAGGCCCTCAGCGTCTTCGCCGACAAGACCCAGGAGCATGTCACCGGCAGCGTGAAGCTGAAGCTCTACAAGGGCAACATCATCACCGCCTCCATCACCTCTCCCGAGTCCCTGTACTCCGAGGAGCTGGTGACCTTCAACGAGAGCGCCTACGACCAGACCAACGCCACCGGCTTCATCAACCTGTGGGGCCTGCCCGACACGGTGCTGGCGCTGCGGGAGCAGGGAAAACTGTAAATCAATTGATCATGGACAATTGACAATTGACAATGCAATATGCCGGCGTGGGCTGCGGCTGGTCCGCGGCCCACGCCCTGGCCGTTTCAATGGAAGATGGAGCGCCGGAGCATGGCCCCATTGTCCATTGTCAATTTTCAATTGTCAATTTTTGCATGACCAATAACGAGAGGAAACGGATCATATGAAATTATGGGGTGGCCGGTTTCAGAAGGAGACCGACAACTTAGTGAATGAATTGAACGCCTCCATCGGCTTTGACCAGCGGCTGTACCGGGAGGATATCACCGGCTCCATGGCCCATGCCGCCATGCTGGCAGACTGCGGCATCATCTCCCGGGCGGACGCGGACGCCATCATCAACGGTTTGCAGGGCATTTTGGAGGATGCGGAGGCGGGGAAGATCGAATTTACCGCCGACAACGAGGATATCCATATGAACGTGGAAGCCCTGCTGACCGCCCGCATCGGCGACGCCGGGAAGCGGCTCCACACCGCCCGCAGCCGCAACGACCAGGTGGCCCTGGATTTCCGGATGTACGTCCGGGAGCAGATCCCCGTCATCACCGGGCAGCTGCTGGAGCTGGAGACCGTGCTGTGCCGCCAGGCCAGGCAGTACCAGACCGCCGTCATGCCGGGATACACCCATCTCCAGCGGGCGCAGCCCATCTCCTTCGCCCAGCATCTCATGGCCTACGCCGCCATGTTCCGCCGGGACGTCACCCGGCTGGAGGACTGCGCCGCACGCCTCAACGAGTGTCCCCTGGGCAGCGGCGCCCTGGCGGGGACCACCTACCCCATCGACCGCTGGCAGACCGCGCGGGAATTGGGCTTTGACGCGCCTATGGGCAACTCCCTGGACGGCGTGTCCGACCGGGATTATGCCCTGGAATTGATGTCCGCCCTGTCCATTTTGATGATGCACCTCAGCCGCTTCGCTGAAGAAGTGATCCTCTGGTGCAGCTGGGAGTTCAAGTTCATCGAGCTGGACGACGCCTACGCCACCGGCAGCTCCATCATGCCCCAGAAGAAGAACCCCGACGTGGCCGAGCTGGTCCGGGGCAAGACGGGCCGGGTCTACGGCGACCTGATGAGCCTGCTGACGGTGATGAAGGGCCTGCCTCTGGCTTACAACAAGGACATGCAGGAGGACAAGGAGCCGGTGTTCGACGCCATCGACACCGTGGAGATGTGCGTTCCCGTGTTCGCCGCCATGATCGACACCATGAAGGTTCTGCCCGAGAATATGCGCAAGGCGGCGGGCAGGGGCTTTATCAACGCCACCGACTGCGCCGACTATCTCACGAAAAAGGGCATGCCCTTCCGGGACGCCTACACCGTCACCGGCAGGCTGGTGGCCGCCTGCGCCGCCCAGGGCAAGACCCTGGAGGACCTGACCCTGGACGAACTGAAGGCCGTTTCCGGCCTGTTTGAGCAGGACGTGTACGACGCCCTGAACCTGGAGAACTGCATGGCCCTGCGAAAAAGCTACGGCGGCCCCGCCGTGGCGGAGACCGCGCGACAGATCGAGGCCATTGAGACATTTGTACAACAGATAAAAGATAAAGGATAAAAGATAAGAGATAAGAGATATCTTTTATCTCTTCACTCTTATCTGAATTTGAGTGCGCATGGATTTTTCATCACATCTCGAAAACGCGGCGTGGGTGGACTGGAAGGCGTCGTCCGAGGAGGCGCTGTCCGCCCTGCGGTATCAGTACGGCGGGACCTTTCCCGCCCTGGCGGACCCCGGACTGGACGCCCTGGCGGAGAACTACGCCGCCGAGGAGACTTTGGACCATTTGAAAGCCCTTGGCCAGGAGCTGACCTGTTTCGGATGCCGTCTCTACTATGTGGGCGCCGGGGCTGACGCCTATCCCCTGGTGCTGATTCAGGAGGGAGAGGCGGCGGACTTTGAGAGCTGGTGCAAGGGTCGGCGGAAGAAAGCATGGCCGCTGGCCCAGCCCCGGCGGAAGCCGGGGACCCCCGCCAAGCGGCTGGATCTGGGCGCGCGGCTTCCCTGCGAGCTTTGCAGACTGCCCGAGGGCTGGCGGACCATGTACGCCGACATGGCGGACGACGCCCTGTGGGTGAACAGCTGGGCCGACCCGGAGCGGTTTTTGTGCGGCCGCCTGCGGCTGGACCAACAGCCGCCGCGGTTGGAGCAGGTGCCCCTGCTGGTGCGGAGGCCGGTCCGGCGGGCGGACGGCCTGTGGGCCGTTATGCTGTCCCAGCCCGAGCGGGAGGAGCAGGGCGGACGCCGGGTGTTGAAGGACAAGACCAGCCGTCTGTGCGTGGGCACCGACCTGGCGGACATGGAGCGCTGGCGGGTGCTGGACGCCCGGGAGACGGGGAACGACTGGAACCAGCTGTTTTGGTTTGGGGAGGACCTGTTTCTGGCGAACCACACCCAAGCCGCCGTCATCCGCGAGGCCGGGGAGGGCGGCAGCGTCCAGACCCTGCTGGAAGGCAAGCCCCAGACCACGGCGGATTTTCCCCGCTACTTCGTCCGGCGGGGCGGGTTGTATCTCTATTTCCAGCGGCGCGTCTACCGCTGGCAGGAGAAGAAGCTCCTTCGAAAAGCGGGTTTCACGCCCATTTACACCATCTCCCACGAGACCGCCGCGAATATGGTTCCCGTCGGCGAGACGGAGGCGGCCTTTGTGGACCGGCACATCTCCGTGCCCCGCTCCCAAACAGAGCAGGAGATCACCATTCTGGACGTGGAGACCGGAAAGACCCGCGGCCTGACCAGCCGCAAAGGCGAGCTGTGCATCTGGCAGAGGCGGCTGTGCGTCACGCCCCACAATGTGCGGCGGGGCGAGCCGGTTTTGCAGTGCTTCGACCTGACCACCGGGGAGACGCGGGAACTGACGTTCGGCGCCCTGGGGAAGAACGAGATTTACGGCATCCACGCCCTCAGCGACGGCCGGACCGTGTTGGAGACGGGAGACACCCTGTGCTTCACCGACTGCCTGTGGGAGTTTATGAAACCGACCTGAGAACCAAGGAAAGAAGGAATAAGCATGGCTGAAAAGCCGAAGGTATATATCGACGGCAAGGAGGGCACCACGGGCCTGCAAATTTACGACCGCCTTGCCGCCCGCGGCGACATCGACCTGCTGCTGATCGACGAGGACAAGCGGAAGGACCCCATCGAGCGGAAAAAGCTGATGGACGCGGCGGACATCGTGTTTTTGTGCCTGCCGGACGCGGCGGCCATCGAGGCTATGGGCCTGGTGGAAAATCCCAACACCCGCATCGTCGACGCCTCCACCGCCCACCGGACGGCGGCGGGGTGGGACTACGGCTTCCCGGAGCTGTCCCTGACCCACCGGGCCAATATCCAGAAGAGTAAGCGCGTGGCCAACCCCGGCTGCCACGCCACGGGCTTCATCTCCGGCGTCTATCCGCTGGTGGCCATGGGCGTTCTGCCCAGGGACTACCCCCTGACCTGCTTCTCCCTCACCGGCTACTCCGGCGGCGGCAAGAAGATGATCGCTCAGTACGAGGCCCCGGACAAGGGCGAGGCGCTGTACAGTCCCCGCATCTACGGCCTGAGCCTGAACCACAAGCACCTGCCGGAGATGCAGACCATCTGCGGCCTGGACCGCCCCCCGGTGTTCTGCCCCATTGTGGACGACTACTACAAGGGCATGGCCACCACCATTTCCCTCCACAACGACCTGCTGGAGCGCGACAAGAGCGCCCAGGCGGTGTGGGAGACCCTGGCGGACTACTACAAGGACCAGACCCTGGTGAACGTGGCCCCCTTCGGCTGGAGCGAGGCCATGATCGCCGCCAACACCATGGCGAGGAGGGACAGCCTGACCCTGATCGTCAACGGCAATGAGACCCACACCACCGTGACGGCCCTGTTCGACAACCTGGGCAAAGGCGCCAGCGGCGCGGCGGTGCAGAACATGAATCTGATGCTGGGCCTGGACGAGACTGTGGGATTGAACCCGTAAAATCAAAGATAAGAGATAAAAGATAAAGGATAAGAGATATCTTCTATCTCTTATCTCTTCACTCTTATCTTTACAAAGAGGTAATAAGTATGATGAATTTCATCTCCGGCGGCGTCTGCGCCGCCCAGGGCTTTAAGGCCGCCGGCATCCACGTGGGCGTCAAGACCCACGCCGCCTGGAAAAAGGACGTGGCCCTGATCGTGTCCGACGTGGACTGCGCGGCGGCTGCCGTATTCACCAAAAACGTGGTCAAGGCCGCCCCCATCCATGTGGACAAAGCCCACCTGGCCGACGGGAAGGCCCGGGCGGTCATCGCCAACAGCGGCAACGCCAACGCCTGCGCCCCCCACGGCGAGGAAAACGCCGAAAAAATGTGCGCGGCGGCGGCCAAGGCCATCGGCTGCGCGCCGGAGGACGTGCTGGTGTCCTCCACCGGCGTCATCGGCCAGACCATCAACGTCCAGGTCATTGAAGAGGGCGTGCCGGCGCTGTACGCCGCGCTGGAGTGCACTGATGCCGCCAGCGACGCGGCGGCCCACGCCATCATGACTACCGACACCGTGAAAAAGGAAGTGGCCCTGGAGACCACCGTGGGCGGCAGGACGGTGCGCGTGGGCGGCATCGCCAAGGGCAGCGGCATGATCCACCCGAATATGGGTACTATGTTGTGCTTTTTGACCACTGACTGCGCCATTTCCTCCGAAATGATCCGCACTGCCCTGTTGGAGACGGTGGGCGTCAGCTTCAACCGCATCAGCGTGGACGGCGACACCTCCACCAACGACACCTGCATGGTGCTGGCCAACGGCCTTGCGGGCAACGAGCCCATCACCGCCAAGGGCCCGGACTACGCCGCGTTCCTGGAGGCTCTCCAGGCCCTGTGCGTCGAACTTGCCAAGAAGATGGCCTCTGACGGCGAGGGTGCCAAGCACCTGATCACCTGCACCGTCGCCGGGGCGAAAGACGAGGCCCAGGCCGAGACTGTGGCCAAGTCCGTCATCTCCTCCACCCTGACCAAGGCCGCCATCTTCGGCGCCGACGCCAACTGGGGCCGTGTCCTGTGCGCCATGGGCTACTCCGGCGCGGAGTTCGACCCGGAGAAGGTGGACGTCCACTTTGCCAGCGGGGCGGGGGACATCGCCGTGTGCGCCCAGGGCCGGGGCCTGGACTTTGACGAGGACCTGGCCAAGAAGATCCTGACGGAGCACGATGTGGAGATCAACATTACCATGGGCGAAGGCGATGCCGCCTGCACCTGCTGGGGCTGCGACATCACCTACGACTACATCAAGATCAACGGGGACTACAGGACCTGAGGAAGATAAAAGATAAGAGATAAAAGATAGCTGTGATAACGGCACATCTTCAAAATATGGATATCTTTTATCTCTTATCTGAGATAGGACTTTTATGAAAGAAAAGGGTTGATAAGAAGTGTCTTCTCACGAACAGCAGGCCCGCACCCTGGTGGAGGCCCTGCCCTATATCCAGAAATTCACCGGCAAGACCATCGTGGTCAAGTACGGCGGCAACGCCATGATCTCCGACGAACTGCGCAAGGCCGTGATGAGCGACATCATTCTGCTGTCCCTGGTGGGCATCCGGGTGGTGGTGGTCCACGGCGGCGGCCCGGAGATCAGCGACATGCTGAAAAAGCTCGGCCATGAATCCAAATTTGTGGACGGCCTGCGCTATACCGACGAGACCACCATGGACGTGGTCCAGTCCGTCCTCTGCGGCAAGGTCAACAAAAACCTGGTGGCCCAGCTGAACCGTCTGGGCGGCCAGGCCATCGGCCTTTGCGGCATGGACGGGCAGCTGTTCCAGGCGGAGCAGCTGGACGTGAAGTACGGTCTTGTGGGCAAAATCACCGGCGTGAACCCGGAGCCGGTGGAAAACGCCCTGATGACGGGCTACATCCCCGTGGTCTCCACCGTGGCCCAGGGCATGGACACCGACACCGCCTACAACATCAATGCCGACACCGCCGCCGCCAAGCTGGCGGAGGCGCTCCACGCCGAAAAGCTGATTTTGCTGACGGATGTCCGGGGCCTGCTCCGGGATCCTCACGACGAGGACACCCTCATCCATGTGGTCCACACCTATGAGGTGCCGGGCCTGGTGGCCGACGGCACCATCTCCGGCGGCATGATCCCCAAGATGGAGTGCTGCGTGGACGCCATCGCCGGCGGCGTGGAGCGGGTCCACATCCTGGATGGCCGCATCCCCCACTCCATCCTCATCGAGCTGCTCAGCGACCAGGGCATCGGCACCATGCTGAAAAAGGAAGAAGACTGAACTACTTATAATGGACAATTGACAATGGACAATGGACAATTGGAGGGAACTCCGGGCTTTATCGGCTTTTGTCAAGTGTCCATTTGCGGGAAGCTTGCCGCAACCGGCGCATGACCGGGAGAAGCAGGCCCTCCCGCAACCGCCCATTGTCAATTATCAATTGTCAATTTCAAGACCAATTGTCAATTTCAGGAGGGAACCATGACTTCCAACGAGATCAAGGCCCTGACGGGCCAGTACATCATGAACACCTATGGCCGCTTCTCCGTGGCCATCGACCACGGCCAGGGCGCCACCCTCTATGACCCGGAGGGCAATGCCTATATCGACTTCACCAGCGGCATCGGCGTCACCGACCTGGGCTACGGCTATCAGCCCTGGGTGGATGCCATTGCCGCCCAGGCCAAGAAGCTGGGCCATGTTTCCAATTTGTTCTACACCGAGCCGCCGGCAAAGCTGGCGGAGATCCTGTGCCGGCGCACCGGCGAGAGCTGCGTGTTCTTCGCCAACGGCGGCGGCGAGGCCAACGAGGGCATGATCAAGCTGGCGAGAAAGTACAGCTTCGACAAGTACGGCAAGGGCCGCGCCACCATTGTCACCCTGAACAACTCCTTCCACGGCCGCACCATCACCACCCTGATGGCCACCGGCCAGGAGGTGTTCCACAATTATTTCTTCCCCTTCACCGAGGGCTTCCGCTACGCCGACGCCAATGACCTTGCCTCCCTGGAGGCCGCCGCCGGAGACGACGTGTGCGCCGTCATGATGGAGGTGGTCCAGGGCGAGGGCGGCGTGCTGCCCCTGGATGTGGATTACGTCCAGGCCGTGGCCAGGCTGTGCGCGGAAAAGGACTGGCTGCTGCTGGTGGACGAGGTCCAGACCGGCGTGGGCCGGACGGGCAGCCTCTTTGCCTTCCAGCAGTACGGGATTTTGCCGGACGTGGTTTCCTTCGCCAAGGGCATCGCCGGGGGCCTTCCCATGAGCGGCATCCTGGCAAGTGAAAAGTGCCGGAATGTGCTGGGCCCCGGCACCCACGCCACCACCTTCGGCGCCAACCCCGTCTGCGCCGCCGCGGGCCTGGTGGTGCAGGAGACATTGACCGACGACTTCCTGGCGGAGGTCAAGGCCAAGGGCGAATATCTGCGCCAGGGCATCGAAGCGCTGGACCTGCCCTGCTTCGGCAAGACCCGGGGGCTGGGCCTGATGATCGGCATTGAGGTCCAGGAGGGCTACAACAAGGGCGACATTGCCGCCAAGCTCATTGAAAACGGCCTGCTGGTGCTGACCGCCGGCCCGGGCATGCGCCTGCTGCCTCCCCTGGTCATCACGAAAGAGGAGATGGACAAGGGCCTGGACATCATGAAGAAGACGCTGGGCTGAAAAGATAAATCGATAAGAGATAAAAGATAAGAGATATCCGCGGTGATATCCGGCGCTTGTTATATCTATCTTTTATCTCTTATCTCTTCACTCTGATCTAAAAAACATTTTTAGAGAAAGGAAACTTTTCCTATGACTACCCATTTCTTAAAGCTCCTGGACTTCACCCCCGCTGAGATCCAGCAGTTTCTGGACACCGCCGCCGATCTGAAGGCCAAGAAGAAGGCGGGCGTTCCCCACCGCTATCTGGAGGGCAAAAACGTCGCCCTGATCTTTGAGAAGACCTCCACCCGCACCCGCTGCGCCTTCGAGGTGGCCGCCCAGGATTTGGGCATGGGCAGCACCTACCTGGGCCCCACCGGCAGCCAGATCGGCGTGAAGGAGTCCATCGCCGACACCGCCCGGGTGCTGGGAAGGATGTTCGACGGCATCGAGTACCGGGGCTTCGGCCAGGAACTGGTGGAGGAACTGGCGCAGTACGCCGGGGTCCCCGTGTTCAACGGGCTGACCAACGAGTTCCACCCCACTCAAATTTTGGCGGATTTTCTGACCATTCAGGAGCACTTCGGGAAGCTGAAGGGCGTGAAGCTGGTGTACCTGGGCGACGCCCGGTACAACATGGGCAACAGCCTGATGGTGGGCTGCGCCAAGATGGGCATGCACTTCGTGGCCTGCGCCCCCAAGGCGTACATGCCGGAGCAGGCCCTGGTGGATCAGTGCCAGGCCATCGCCGCCGAGACCGGCGCGGTGCTGGAGTTCATCGAGGACCCCATGGAGGCCACGAAAAACGCCGACGTGCTGTACACCGACGTGTGGGTGTCCATGGGCGAGCCGGTGGAGGTCTGGCAGGAGCGCATCCAGGCTCTGGGGCCCTATCAGGTGACAAAGGCCCTGCTGGACAACGCCGGCCCCCAGTGCCGCTTCATGCACTGCCTGCCCGCCTACCACGACCACAAGACCCAGGTGGGCCGCGAGATGGGCGAGAAGTTCGGCCGCGACGCCATGGAGGTCACCGACGAGGTGTTCGAGTCCCCGGCCTCCATCGTCTTTGACGAGGCGGAGAACCGGATGCACACCATCAAGGCCGTCATGTACGAGCTGATGAAGTAACGAAAAAGAGCCGTCCCTCCAACCGGAGGGGCGGCTTTTTCATATTCAGGGGATGGCGGTGCCGGGGGACCAGGGCTCCAAATTGGACCAATGCAGACGGCTGATGCTCCGGCTGGAGGAGGCCCGAAAAACGTCCAGCACTGTCCAGGTGGTGGTGCCCATCGTATCGGTGACCCGCAGGGCCGCGACGACGGTTTCCCCCGGCTCTGGCGTATAACTGGGAGCCTCGCCCGGAGGGACGGCGGAGATGTCTGCATAGCCGTTTTGCTGAAAGTCGGAGACAGCCTCCGGCACCGGGGTGGACCACACCGGAGTGATCTCCTGATTGCGGTACAGACAGAAATCCACTGCCGTGGGAGCCAGTGCCTGGCGGATGACCGGGGCATCCAGCCAGATCTCCACATGCAGATCGCCAAAGTCAATGTGGGCAGGAGCTTCGGACCAGGGGTTGCTGTTTTCAGTAATGGAAGAGGAGCAGTTGGCTTCCACATGCAGCCGGAAAAAATCTGGATGGCAGTCGTACAGGGGCTCCATTGCTCCGATGCGTGTGCTGCCGCCGTCCGTCAGGGCCACGGAGAGCCGGATGGTTTGGTCGTCCATAGGTACCACCAGCGATTCGGAGGCAAAGCAGCCGCTGCGCCGTTCACCCACTGCTGTGAACTGACGCCCGTCGGCCAGGGTGGCGGTAAAAACGGCGGTGGTAGTGTCTGTTAACTCTTTGGGCACGGCGCTGACCAGAAGTGTCACAGTCTGGGCGTTGGGATCAAAGTCGATAATAGCTGCCTGAGAATCGGATATTATACTGCTGTTTTCTTCCAGTATATTGCTCAATTCACCGGAGAGGGCACTGACTTGCTGGTCCAGGGCGGTCTGTACCCTGTATACCTGGGCCTCCATGCTGGACAGCCGCCGGTAGATGGCCTCCAGCTGCCCCTTCACCAAAAGGACCGCCGCCAGCACCGCCGCTGCGGCCAGGGCACAGGTGATGGCCTTCCGCTTCCGGGACCATCCGGGCCGCTGATGGCGCTGGGCCTCCTCGGCGTATTTGGCGGCGATGGCCTCCACGGCGGCCAGTTCCTTTTCCGTCAGTCCGCCGTCCTCCGACGGCCGCTCCGCAGGCCCGGCCGTCTCTGTCTGCTCCGGCTCCACCCCCAGCAGCCGCCCGATGGACACGCCGAAAATGCGGCTCATGGCGATCAGGTTCTCCAGCTCCGGGATGGCGGCGTCGGCCTCCCACTTGCTCACCGCCTGCCGGGAGACGTTCAGCCGCTGCCCCAGGGCCTCCTGGGAAAGGCCGGCGGTCCGGCGGCATTCCTGGATCCGCAGGCCCAGGGTGCTTTTTTCATCCATGGCGTCTCCTCCTTTTGCGTGTATGGTAGCAGAACGGGCGGGCCCTGGCAACCAAGCGGGGGTTTCCTTTTGTCAACGGGCGGTTGCGGCTCTGGATTTTCAATGCTTTGGGGACACCCTCAGTGAACAAAGGACAACACGCCTGCCAGCGGCCAAAATCAACGCTGGCGGCGTCATCGTCCTTGGCGG
>ENA-UOJC01002149-UOJC01002149.1-human-gut-metagenome-genome-assembly--contig:-C104-NODE-2149-length-22478-cov-12.274807_pt1 | contig 22478 bp, 23 predicted proteins | sample MGYA00242339_ERZ723886 | MGnify/ENA metagenome assembly ERZ723886 | reverse complement strand
TGGGCGTCACCGTGGTGGTCATCACCCACCAGATGAGCGTCATTGAGGAGATCTGTTCCCGGGTGGCCATTCTGGACGGCGGCGTGGTGGCGGAGCAGGGCAAGGTGGAGGACATCTTCTCCAACCCCTCCACCGACGCGGCCCGCCGCCTGGTCTACCCCGGCGGCGCCAGCGTGGCCCAGTATCCCGCCGGCACCCACGCCGTCCGCGTGGCCTTCAACGGCGGCACGGCCTACCAGCCCCTGATCGCCTCTCTCGCCATTGACTGCGGCGTGAAGGTGAACATCCTGGGCGCCGACACCCGCAATATCGACGGCAAGGCCTTCGGCACCATGCTGCTGGGCCTGCCGGACGATCCCAACGAGGCCGCCAAGGCCCTGGCCTATATCCGGGCGCAGCACAACGTTTCCGCGGAGGAGGTGGAGTACCATGCTTGAAACCATCACTGCCTTTTGGGCGCAATACGGAGATGTCCTGACCGAGGGCACTTGGGAGTCATTGATCATGGTCACCCTCTCCACCGTGCTGGCCTATGTCATCGGCGTTCCGCTGGGAGTGGCCCTGATCGTCACCCAGCCCCAGGGCATCCGGCCCCACCGGACCTTTTACCAGGTGCTGGGCTGGATCGTCAACATCGGCCGGTCGCTGCCCTTTGCGATCCTTCTGGTGGCTCTGATGCCCTACACCCGCCTGCTGGTGGGCACCGCCATCGGCATCAAGGGCGCCATTCCCCCGCTGGTGATCTCCGCCGCCCCCTTTGTGGCCCGGATGGTGGAGACCTCCCTCAGCGAGGTGGACGCCGGCGTGGTGGAGGCCGCCCAGTCCATGGGCGCGTCCACGTTCCAGATCGTCTGGAAGGTCTATCTGCCGGAGGCCAGGCCCTCCCTGATCCTGGGCGGGGCCATCTCCGTGGTCACGATCCTGGCCTACACCGCCATTGCCGGCATGATCGGCGCCGGCGGCCTGGGCAACATCGCCATCCAGTATGGCCACAACCGCGGCGTCACCTCCCTCATGTGGGTGACGGTGGTATTTTTGATCATCTTCGTCCAGATCGTACAGATCATTTTCAGCGGCATCTCCAAGCGCATCGACAAGCGGCTGGACCAGTCGTCCCGGCGCGCGGGATTCTTCGACCTGCTGGCCCGGTTCTCCCACACCAAATGATCCCTTTGTTTTCACCGTCCGGCTTTTGAGATCTCAGACGGCGTTGGAAAGAATACATCAACTATTTTATTATTGGAGGAATTGATATGAAAAAGAAGCTGCTGGCCCTGCTGCTGGGCCTGACCCTCTGCCTGTCCCTGGCCGCCTGCGGCGGCAAAACCGAGACCGTCACCCTGAGCGTGGCCGCCTCCCCCACCCCCCACGCCGAGATCCTGGAGCAGTGCGTCCCCATCCTGGCCGAGCAGGGCATCGAGCTGGTCGTCAACCAGTATGACGATTACGTCGTGCCCAACACCGCTGTGGAGGACGGCGACGAGGACGCCAACTACTTCCAGCACCTGCCCTATCTGGACGAGTTCAACGAGAGCCGGGGCACCCATCTGGTGAGCGTGGCCCCTGTTCACATTGAGCCCATGGGCATCTACGCCGGCCGTGTGGAGTCCCTGGAAGACCTGCCCGACGGCGCTGTCATCGGTGTCCCCAACGACCCCACCAACGAGGGCCGCGCCCTGCTGCTGCTGGAGTCCCAGGGTCTGATCACCCTGAAGGACAGCTCCAACCTCTCCTCCACGCCCAATGATATCGCGGAAAATCCCAAGAACCTGCAGTTTGAGGAGATCGAGGCCCAGACGCTGCCCAGCTCCCGGCCCGACCTGGACCTGGCGGTCATCAACTCCAACTACGCCCTGGGCGCCGGCCTGAACCCCACCACGGACGCCCTGGCCATTGAGTCCAGCGACTCCCCCTATGTCAACGTCCTGGTCGTCAAGGAGGGCAACGAAAACAACGAGGCCGTCCAGGCCCTGGTGGAAGTCCTCCACTCCGACACGATCCGTGACTTCATCTCTGAGAAGTACGACGGCGCCGTGGTCCCCGCGTTCTAAGCGGAACCGTCCATAGCCAACGAAAGATCGGAGAGCCTGACGGCTCTCCGATCTTTTTTGCGGCTTTCCCCATACCGCGACGTTTTTCGTAAAATTTTTCACCCGATTGGTGGCATTTCTGTAAAGGCCATGTTAAAATAAGACTGCTGTCCGCCTGGGGCGGGCAAATCCAGGTCCAACGGGGGGCTTGTCAATATGCCGCGGAATCTGCGCAAAACTTACGAAATCGACATGTGCAGCGGGTCCATCCTGCCAAAACTTCTGCAATTCACGCTGCCGCTGATGTGCTCCAGCATTTTGCAGCTGCTGTTCAACGCGGCGGACATCATCGTGGTGGGTCGCTGGGCCGGAGACAATTCCCTGGCCGCGGTGGGCTCCAACAGCTCCATCATCAACCTGCTGGTGAACCTCTTTATCGGATTGTCCGTGGGCGCCAACATCCTGGCGGCCCGCTTTTACGGCGCGGGCGAAAAGGAGGGCCTGCGCCAGACGGTCCACACCTCCATCCTGCTGAGCTTTGTCAGCGGCGTCCTGCTGGCGGTCGTGGGCGCCTGCGGAGCCAGGACCGTTTTGATCTGGATGCAGTCTCCGCCGGAGGTGCGGGGGCTGGCAACAGTCTATCTCCGCATTTACTTCCTGGGCATGCCCGCCACCATGCTCTATAATTTCGGCGCCGCCCTGCTGCGGGCGGTGGGCGATACGCGGCGGCCGCTGTACTATCTGTTCACCGCGGGCGTCGTCAACGTGGTGCTGAATCTGTTTTTCGTCATCGTCTGCCGCCTGGATGTGGCGGGCGTCGCCATCGCCACCGTGGTCTCCCAGTGCATCTCCGCCCTGCTGGTGGTGCGGTGCATGATGCGGGAGCAGGGCGCGGTCCATCTGGACCTGCGGCAGCTCCGCATCTGGCCGGCGCGGCTGCGGCAGATTTTGCAGGTGGGCCTGCCGGCGGGCTTTCAGGGCGTGCTGTTCGCCCTGTCCAACGTGGTCATCCAGTCCTCCGTCAACTCCTTCGGCGAGATCGTCGTGGCGGGCAACGCCGCTGCCGCCAACATTGAGAGCTTTGTCTACGCCGCCATGAACGCCTTCTATCAGGCCAACATCTCCTTCACCAGCCAGAATCTGGGCGCCGGCCGGTATGAGCGCATCCGGCCCATCCTGCTGCGGGCCATGGGCTGTGTCATCACCACGGGCGTGGTGCTGGGCGGCCTTGCCAATCACTTCAGTCCGCAGCTTCTGCGCATCTATTCCGACAGCCCCGCCGTCATCACCGCCGGCATGAACCGCATGGCCATCGTCTGCACCATGTATGCCATCTGCGGCATGATGGATGTCATGGTGGGGTCCCTGCGGGGGCTGGGCTATTCCATAATGCCCATGGTGGTCTCCCTGGTGGGCGCGTGCCTGCTGCGGCTGGTTTGGATCGCCACCGTCTTCCAGATCCCCCGGTTCCACACGATCCAGACCATCTACTGGTCCTATCCCGTCTCCTGGGGCCTCACCTTCGCCGCCCACCTGATCTGCTTCCTCTGGGCCATGGGGCGGCTGAAGCGCCGCGTCGCGGAGACGCCCCAATAAACAGAGCGCCGCGTCCCAAAAGGGGAAGCGGCGCTCCTGCTTTACAGTCCCAGCCGCTGTTTGATTGCCAGCACCGCGCAGGCCGTCAGCATCAGCGCCAGCGCGCCGGTGCCCCAAAGGAGATTGTAGCTGATGCTCTCCTTGTCCTTGCCGCGTAGCTCCGCGGCGTCCAGGAAGGTCCACACGGCTACAACCGCAAAGGCGGCGCTGACGATATCCGCGATCAGCTGCTGTCCCACAGCCAGCAGCGCCAGATACAGCGCAAAGCCGATGCCGGAGGCAAAGGCCCCGCGGTTGATCCGCTTCTTTTTTTGATCCTTCATACCTATCCCGCTTTCGTATTAATATCCGTTGACCATGATATCCAGCACCCGGCCCGCCACGGTGCCCGCCACCGAGGAGCCTCCGCCCCCGTTTTCCACCAGCACCACAAAGGCGTAGGGGGCGTCCTCATTCCGCAAAAAGCCCGCAAACCAGGCGTGGGGCGTCTGCCCCTCCCCCACCTCGGCGGTGCCGGATTTGGCGCAGAGGTCCATATTGGGAAAGCGCCTGGTCCCATAGGTCTTTTCCACATTGTCGGCCATCATGCCGGCCAATTTTTCCGCCGTCCCGCCGGACACCAGCGTCCCGGTCTTCCGGGTCAGATGGGGCAGGGACGGCAGCCCCAGGGCGGAGACGGTCTTTCCGATGAGATACGGCTCCGCCGCCCTGCCGCCGCCCGCGATGGCCCCCATATACACCATCAGGGCGCAGGGATTGACCAGATCCTGGTCCTGGCCCACGCCGGCCCAGCCCAGCTCCCCGTCCGTGATGTCCTCCCAGTCGAAGGAGCCCCTGACGGTGGGCAGGCCGTCCACGGAATAGCTGTCCGTCAATCCGGCCTTTTCCGTATAGCGCTTCAGCGTGTCCGCCCCCAGTTCCGCGGCGATCTGGGCAAAGGCCGCGTTGCAGGAGTTGGCGAAAGCGTCGCCGATATGCTGCTCTCCGTGGGTGCCGGAGCAGACGATGGTCTCCTCCCCGATCTGAACGCTGCCGGTGCAGGTCCAGGTCCTGTCGAACAGATCTGAGATCTCCTCCAGGGCCGCCGCCAGCGTCACGGTTTTATACACGGACCCCGGCGTGAAGGCGGAGGATAGAAAGCGGTTCAAATACGCGCCCCGGTAGCGGTCATTGGTCTCGATGTCGGCGGGGACATGCAGCGGGTCATAGCTGGGGGCGGAGACCATGCAGAGGATCTCCCCCGTCTTGTAATTGTACACCGCCACCGTCCCCGCATGGCCGTTCAGGGCCTGATACGCCTCGTAATTGTACCGGGCGTCGATGGTCAGATACAGCTCGTTCCCCCGGTCCGCGCCGAAGGCGCCGTTGAAAAGGTTATAGCCTGTCAGTTTATCCGCGAAGGCGTTCAGCGCCCCGGTGCCGATGCTGCCCTGGAGATCCCCCACCGCGTGGAGGGTGGCCTTTCGGACCGTCTCACTGTCGTAATAGGTCCGCTTTCCATTCTCCGCCGAGGACAGCACATCGCCGTCCCGGTCCAGCACCGTGCCCACGGCCAGGACGCCGCTGGTGTCATACAGGTGGCGGTTGAAGGGCGAGGAGACCCAGCTCCCGCCGTTTACCAGATACTTTACCAGAAAGACGCCCAGTCCCGCCGCCAGCAGCAGCGCCAGAATGGCGCAGACCACGGCCCGCCGTTCAATCTTCTTCATCCGCAGCCTCCTGTTCCGTTCCGAAGGGATCTCCCACCGGCTCCGCCCGCCGGCGGGCCTCCGCCGTCAGCCGCTTCTGCGGCCCCCGCCGGATGGCGAAGCTGGCGTTCTCCCGGGTATCCGTGGCCTTCAAAAAGGCCAGCAGCCCCCAGGCGGACATCATGGCGGAGCCGCCGTTGGAGACAAAGGGCAGCGTCACGCCGGTGAGGGGCAGCAGGTCCACGGAGCCGAACACATTCAGGCAGGACTGGAACACCAGCAGCGACCCCGCCGCGCAGGCGGCAATAATATAGAAGCTGGACCGCCCCACCCGGCAGGCCCGGACCGCGAAAAGGGCCAGGGTGATGATGCCGCCCACCGCCAGCACGGCGATCAGCAGCCCCCATTCCTCGCACAGCATGCCGAACACCAGGTCGGTGTCCGCCGCCGGAACCCGGTGGAGCCAGCCGTTTCCGGCCCCCATGCCCAAAAGGCCGCCGGAGGCCGCCGCGGACATGGTGCGGGTCTGCTGATAGCCGGTGGTGGACGCGGCCTCCCAGGCGTGGCCCCAGGAGGCGAAGCGGCTGAGGATATAGGGCTTGAACTTCACGACGATGCCCGCGCCGAACACCGCCCCGCCGCAGATCAGGGACAGCGTGGCAAAATCTCCCGAGCGCAGATAGGCAATGACCAGGAAGGTCACAAAGAAGATAGCGGCGGTGCCGAAGTCGCTCATCAGGGCAAGGCACCCGATGCACACGCCGGTCAGCACGATGAACAGCGCCAGATTCCGCCGGTGGAACAGCCGCTCCAGCGTGGCGGAGCCGGCGAAGATATAGCAGATCTTGGCGATCTCCGACGGCTGGAAGGACAGCGGTCCCACGGAGATCCAGTTGACCGCGCCGTATTTGGAATTGCCGATCAGCAGCGTGATGCCCAGCAGCCCGATGGCCATGGCGGCCATGAGCCAGCGGTTTTTCTGCACCCGGCCCAGGTCCCGCAGGAAAAGGCCCAGCACCAGGAACAAAACCAGTCCCAGCAAAATCGCCAGAAACTGCTTATAAAGGCTCCCCGGTGCACTGGAGGCCGTCACCGCCAGGGACAGCGTGGAGAGGAAGAAGGCGATGGTCTCCATCTCAAAGCCCACGCAGCGGGTGGCCCGCAGAACGGCGAAATACAGCCACATCACCGCCGTCAGCCCCAGAAACGCCAGGGGGATGGCCACGGACGCCTCCTCCCCCGCCGATATGATCAGCTGCAGGCAGGCCAGCACCTGGAACACCGTCAGCCACAAAAAGGAGGGCCAGACGGCGGCGGGCCGCTCCGCCCGGCGCCGCTCCTCCAGCTCCTCCCGCTCCGCCACGGTCTGGGGCAGGAAAATCAGGGGCACGCCGCCCAGGGTGACGGTGTCCCCCAGCTTCACCGGAGCGGAGCCCTCCACGGTCTCTCCATTGACCAGGGTGCCTCCCTTGGAGCCCAGGTCGTAAACGGTCCAGTTCTCATCCTCTCCCCGGCACAGGGCGGCGTGCTGGCGGGAAATGCTGGGATAGTTCAAATAGACGTCGGCGGTCCTGCTCCGGCCGATGATATTCTCCCAATGGGTCAGCAGGATCGGCGTGCCGTTGGGCAGGCTCAGCTGGCCCCAGGTCTCCGGCGTGTGGGGGATCTTCAGCAGGGACCGCACCGCCCGGTACAAAATCAGCACCGCCAGCACCGGGAACAGGAAGCGGACAAAGGCCGTATACCACATCCCCGCCACGGGCCAGGCCGCCAGCAGCCCTGTCACCGTGTCCATCAGCGCCTGCAGCGGCGCTGTCAGCTGCTCCAATCCATCCACCCCCTTTCCAAAGTTTTTTGTCAGTATAGCACTTTTTTGTCCCGCTGTACAGAGGTCCCGGCGGCCAGCTGCTCCCCGGACAAAAATCCCCTCAAATTTTCGCTTTTTCTCTTGACCTCCCGCTGAAAATCCATTAAAATATTTGATTGTGTATGAAATTTGTAAAATGGTGTGTTGCACCATTTTGACTTGTAATCCCTATCCACTTTATGAAAGGCCGATCAACGACATGAAACATCCCTACAAGACGCGTGAGGGCGGCGCCACGGTGACGATCTTCGTCCCCTACGACTGCAAAAACCACTGCCCCTTCTGCATCAATAAAGGAGAGTACGCGGATCTGACGGGCTTCTCTGCGGAAAAAATCTGCAAAAGCATTGAGCGGATGGACGCCATCACCCCCTATTGTGACTTTGTGTTCACCGGGGGCGAGCCCTTCGCCAATCTGGATTCCCTGCAGATGATGCTGGACAAGATCCCCCCCACCCATAAGGTCTATATCAACACCACCCTCCCTGTGTCCGAGCATCAGTCTGAAGAGGACATTCTGGCATTCGCGGAGAAAAACAAGCACAAGATCACCTGCATCAATGTCTCCCGCCACATGCAGAAATATGTGGTGGAATCCAACGACGGCCTGCTGGCCCGCCTGCCGGTCCCCTTCCGGGTGAACTGTGTGCTGTATAAGGACTACCCCGCCGAGCACCTGGTGCCCTATATGGAGCGGTTCCTCAAGGTCCCCGGCGCATCCATCCAGTTCCGCTTCGACTATACCGCCACCACGCCGGAAAACCTGTATGACGAGGACGGCGATAAGATCCTCCAGGACCTGAAGAAGATCGCCCGCTACACCGGGCTGGACGGCTGCCGGATGCGCTGCGGCTTCCACTTCGATTACAAGGGCATGGAGCTGACCTACCACAAGACCCTGCCCTACTCCACCATTGTGGAGACCGACCCCGCCGACGGCGTGACCTATGACATCCTGTATGACATCCTTATCAAGCAGAACGGCGACATCCACTCCGACTGGACCGGCGTCCCGCTGGACGTGGAGGCCTATGAGAAGGTCGTGTTTGAGCCCTATGACCTGAAGTGGCTGAACCGGACCGCGTAATATCTAAAAAAGACCGGCGGACACGTCCGCCGGTTTTTTATTGGGAGGTATCCTTATGAAAGAGATCAAAACCGCGGGCGTCATCGGCCTTGGCGCGCTGGGCGTCCTGTACGCGCAGCTGCTGACAAAGGCCTTGGGCAAAGACCGCGTCCTGGTCCTGGCGGACAGCGGACGCATCCGGCGGTATCAGCGGCAGGCGCTGTGCTTCAACGGCGCCCGCTGTGATTTCCACTATGCCGACGCCGCGTCTGTCACCGAGCCGGTGGACCTGCTGCTTTTCGCCGTCAAATTCGGCGGACTGGAGTCCAGCATTGAGACCTGCCGCCATCTAGTGGGGCCTGAGACCACCCTGGTCTCCGTGCTGAACGGCATCACCAGCGAAGAGGTGCTGGGCGGCGCCTTCACGCCGGAACAGGTGGTCTGGTGCGTGGCCCAGAAAATGTCCGCCGTGAAGGCGGGGGATCAGGTCACCGTGGATCCCATCGGCGAGCTGGCGCTGGGCGTTCCCGCCGGGCAGGACGATACCCACCTCCGCCGCCTGACGGCCTTTTTTGACGGCATCCGCTTCCCCTACGCCCTGCCTGAGGACATCCGCACCCACATGTGGAGCAAGCTGCTGTGCAACACCGGCGCAAACCAGGCCGCCATGGTGTTCCAGTGCGGCTACGGCGGGCTCCAGGTCCCCGGCGAGGCCCGGGACACCATGCTGGGCGCCATGCGGGAGGTCGTCGCTGTTGCCAATGCCGAGGGCATTCCCCTGTCTGAGACAGATGTGGCAAACTGGACCGCCATCATCGGCTCCTTCCCGCCGGAGGGCGAGCCCTCCATGCGCCAGGACGGCAAGGCCTGCCGGAAGAGCGAGGTAGAGCTGTTTTCCGGCACGATCCGCCGTCTGGCGGCAAAGCACGGCCTCGCCGTGCCTGTCAACGACTGGCTGTACAGCCGTGTACAGGAGATGGAAGCCGCGTATTAAAAGCGGCAGGGCCCGCGCCGGATGGCGCGGGCCTTTTGTTTGCTTTACCGCAGGAAGATGCGCTTTCCGCCCCGGTACTCCCGGACGACGCCGATCCGCTGGGCACTGGGCACCGTGCCCCGCAGTTCCGCATACAACGCATCGGCGTCCCCGGGATCCACCGCCATCAGCAGCCCTCCGGCGGTCTGGGGATCATACAGCAGGTCCTGTCTGCACAGCTCCGTCTCCCCGGCGTCCACGCCGCTCTCGGCAAAGGAGCGGTTGCGGTACATGCCCTCGGGCAGGATGCCCATACGGGCCAGCTCCAGGGCCTCCGGGATCAGGTCGATATCCTCCACGCAAAGCTCGATCTCCACATCGCTGCCCTGGGCCATCTCCGTCAGGTGGCCCAGCATCCCAAAGCCCGTCACGTCGGTACAGGCGTGGACACGGTATTTCACCATGAGATCCCGGGCGGATTTGTTCAGCGTGGTCATCAGCCGGCGGGCCAGTTCCATGCTTTCATCGGAAGCCATTCCCGCCTTGGCGGCGGTGGTCAGCACGCCGATGCCAAGGGGCTTGGTGAACAGCAGCACGTCCCCCGGCTTCGCGCCGCTGTTGGTCAGCACGCGGCCGGGATGGACAAAGCCCGTCACCGCCAGGCCGTATTTGGGCTCCTCGTCCAAAATGCTGTGGCCGCCGGTGATCAGCGCCCCGGCCTCATAGACCTTGTCGTAGCCGCCCCGCAGCATCTGATGGACCGCCTCTTTGGGCATATCCGCCGGGACAGCCATGATGTTCAGGCACAGCTTCGGCTCGCCGCCCATGGCGTACACGTCGCTGAGGGCGTTGGTGGCCGCGATCTGCCCGAACAGGTAGGGGTCGTCGGCAATGGGCGGGAAAAAGTCCACCGTCTGCACCAGCGCCAGCTCGTCAGAGATCTTGTACACCGACGCGTCGTCGCTTTTGTCAAAGCCCACCAGCAGGTTGGGATCCTGGTGGACCCGGATGCCCTCCAGCAGCTGGGCCAGCACGCCCGCCCCCACCTTCGCGCCGCATCCGGCGCACTTGGCCAGTTTGGTCAGCTTCACTTCGTTTTCAGACATGGCGGTTCTTCCTCCTTATTCCTCTTCCGGCATAAATGCCTCGTCCACGTCATATGCGTCCGTATCAGAAAAATGCCACCACTCCCCGGAGTAGGGCTTGAAGCCCGCGTCAGTCATCGCACGCTCCAAAATCAGGGCATTTGCGGCGGTTTCCGCATCCACATCGCTGTAATCCCGGTCCGCCTTTTTGGAGAAATCGTCAAAGCCCGTGGGCATGACCACCTCCGCTCCGTCGGCATCCACCAGCGTCAGGTCCACGGTGTTGCCCCGGCTGTGGGAGGAAAATCCCTTGTTGGGGTTCGCCACATAGGTGGCATCCGGGCAGATCTCCCACATGACGAACTGCGCCGCAGGCGGGCGGAACGCGTCCCAGATCTTCAGCCCATAGCCCTGCTCCGCCAGCGCCGCCTGGGCGGCGGCGAGCTTCTTCACGGTGCCGTAGCGCAGCCAGGCGTCCGAAAAATCGTAGATGACCTGGCCTGTGAAATTCTCCGCCGTGGCGTAACGCAGGTCCACCGCGATCTCCGGGATGTAGTCCCGCACCCGCACAAAGTCCGTGTCCAGCGGCGCTTCTTCAGCGGGGGCCTCCGGCGTCTCCGGCTCCTGAGGGACAGGATCGGGCGGCACTTCCCCATCTGTTTCGATGGCCGCCTCCCCATCCGCTTGCTCCAAAGTCTCCGCGGCCTCCGGCTCCTGCAAGACCTGGGGAGGGTCCAGCACCTCCTGCTGGGGCCCTTCCGCAGAACAGCCGGAGAGCAGGAGCAGCAGCGCCAGCAGACAGCAGAGCGCCCGCGCCGTCCGCCTCATGCCAGCACCCCGGACAGGTCCAAAATCGCCTCCAGCACGCCGCCGCCCACGGCCAGCGCCTTGTCGCTGGCGCAGTAGCAGTGCTCGATCTTGCACCGGGGGTCGATGTCGCCGGACTTCATGCCCTTGAACACCGGCGTCCCGTCCGCCAGAATGCCCCGCAGGACGCCGTCCAGGGTGCAGACCATGGGCTGGCCGTTCACGGTGGCGGCAACGTCGCCTATCTTCACCTGGGCGCCGATGTCCAGCAGCTGATGGAACACGCCGTCCGCCGGGGCCCGCAGCACCCGCTCCCCCGCAAAGCCGCCGATGAGACCGGGGACGCCGGTGTTGGGCTGGGCGCTGCCCTCGTACAGGGCCCGGCCCAGATAGTGGCCCCGCATGGTCTCCACCACGGCGTGGCAGTCCACCCCGGCGGTAAAGCCGGGGCCAACGCCCACCACCACCGGGGCGTCGGTGATCTTCGTGCCTAGGTTCTTCTTCGCCAGGATCGCGTCCACTACCGCGTCAGGCTTCAGGGCCGGGAGGCAGGCGGCCTCCGGGTCCGCCAGCACCGGGATCACGCCGTCCCGCAGAAGCTCCAGCGCCTGGACCGGACTTTCCGCCCTGCGGGCCCTGACGCCCTCTACCGTGGTCTCGCCGTGGACGATAGCCTGGGAAAAGCAAACCGTCCGCCGGATGGCGGTGGGCCGCTCCACCTCGGTCATGACCACCTGGATATGGGCCCGCCACAGCCGCAGGGCAACGCCGGTGGCCAGATCTCCGGCGCCTCGAATCACAGTCAGCATACGAAATACTCCCCTTTTTGCAAAGATCCCGCCAGCACCGGGCATTGCAGCAGCTCTGCCAGCCCGGCGGCGTTTTTACGGTCCTGATCGCGCTCCACTTGGTTTACATAAATTCTGTCATGCAAGGCTTCCCCTGTCAGCACCGCCCCTTCCATCTCCGGTGTGATGCGCGTTTCCGGAGATACGCCGGCTATCTGGGCATACAGCTCCGGCCGATGGGCCGCCCGGGCGATGGGCCGGCCAAAGCCGGAGGCCCCCACCACGCAGATGGTCTGGCACGCCCCGGCCGGGATCACCGGCTCATGGGGCGCGTGGGCCTTCATGGGCCTCTGGGCGGAGCCGTCCGCCTCCACCAGCACATAGTCGAACCACGCCGCCAGCCGCGCCATGGGCACATCCGGGGCCGTCAGCTTTTCCGTGCCGGGGACCGGGCTTCCCGCGCAGAGCAGACGGCGGTTTTGCCGCAGGGCCTCCAGCTCCGCCGCCGTATAGGCACAGGGCAGCCCGGAAAAGGGAAAAATCTTCGTGGTGGTACATAAAAGCACGGAATGGGTTTCGGAGAGCTCCTCTCCCAGGGTTCGCAGCAGGGTCGTTTTCCCGCCGCCGCCGATGACGGCGGTGATCCCGGGCCGGATATCCAAAAGCACTGCCAGTTTCACCGCCCCGCCCCCTCGTTCTTTTTTTCATAGAATAACATCTTCTTTAAAAAAGCGCAAGACTAAACACCATCAGGAGGCTGATAGGTCGACCTTTTCTATTGACTTTTCTCTGAATCCTGCTATGATATAAGTAGCGTTTATCTCATTCAAGTATCACGTTATGGAGGGCCTTTATGCTGGACGGCTGCGGGCGGACAATTGATTATCTGCGGCTGTCGGTGACGGACCTGTGCAATTACCGCTGCCGCTACTGTATGCCGGAGGAGGGCATCTGCAAGCGCTCCCACAGCGAGATCTTATCCGTGGAAGAGCTTGCGGAGATCGCGGAAGCGGCTGTGCGCTGCGGTGTAAAGAAGATCCGCTTAACAGGCGGTGAACCGCTGGTGCGCCGCGGCATCCTGGATATCTGCCGGCGGCTGCGGGCCATTCCCGGCCTGGAAGAATTGTGTCTCACCACCAACGGCTCCCTGCTCCCAAAGCTGGCAAGCCCCCTGCGGGAAGCCGGTGTGGACCGGCTGAACATCAGTCTGGACACCCTCCGGCCGGACCGCTTCGCCGCCATGACCCGGCTTGGCCGGCTTTCCGACGTGCTGGACGGCATCCGGGCCGCCGAGGACGCCGGATTCCGGAATATAAAGCTGGATACCGTCCTGATCGGCGGCTTTAACGACGATGAGACCGGCGATTTTGTTGCCCTGACCCGGGAGCACCCCTGGGAAGTCCGCTTCATCGAGCTGATGCCCATGGGGCCCTGTGCCTCCTGGGACAAGAGCTGTTTTCTTCCTGTCGATTTCATCCTAGAAAGGAATCCCACTTTACAGGAGATCCCCGCCAGCGGCGTGGCCCGCCGGTACCGGCTGCCCGGCGCCCCCGGCGCCGTGGGTCTGATCTCCCCCCTCAGCCATGATTTCTGCGGCGGCTGCCGCCGCGTCCGGGTGACGGCGGACGGAAAATTGAAGGGCTGTCTTCACAGCCGGGAGGAATCGTCTCTCCGGGGCCTTCACGGCGAAGCGCTGGAGGAGGCCATCCGTCAGGGCATCCTGCATAAGCCCCGTCGGCACCATTTAACAGAGCGCCCCAGCGACACACCCCGGAATATGCACCAAATTGGAGGATGATATCATGGCGGAACTGACCCATTTCAACCAGCAGGGCCGGGCCAAAATGGTGGACGTGACGGAAAAAGCCGTCACCCACCGGAGGGCCACAGCCGCCGGAGAGATCCACATGGCGCCGGAGACCCTGGCAAAAATCAGGGCCGGGACCATGAAAAAGGGCGATGTGCTGGCCGTTGCCCAGGTGGCGGGCATCCAGGCCGCCAAGCACAATTGGGAGCTGATCCCCATGTGCCACCCCCTGCCCCTGACGGGCATCGACATCTCCTTTGCCCTGTCGGATAAGCCCTGCATGGTGGAGATCAAAGCCACCGTCACCTGCACCGGCGTCACCGGCGTGGAGATGGAGGCTCTCACCGCCGTGTCCGTGGCGGCGCTGACCATCTACGATATGTGCAAGGCCGTTCAAAAGGACATGCGCATCACCAATATCCGCCTGCTGGAAAAATCCGGCGGCAAGAGCGGCAATTACCGGCTGGAGGAGTAACCATGGCAAAGGTCGTATCTGTCAATATCAGCCAGCGCAAGGGGGAGCAGAAGCATCCCGTCCCGGAGATCCAATTGAAGCTCCGCCACGGCATCGTGGGGGACGCCCACGCCGGAGACTGGCACCGCCAGATCAGCCTGCTGGCGGAGGAGAGCGTGGACACCATGCGGGCGGGCTGCCCCCTCCCTCTGGACGCCGGGGTGTTCGCGGAGAACATCAACACCGTAGGCATCGACTTAAAGCACCTGCCGGTGGGCACCCATCTCCGCATCGGTGAAACGGTGGTGGAGGTCACCCAGATCGGCAAGGAGTGCCACAGTGACTGCGCCATCAAAAAGGCGGTTGGCAAGTGCGTGATGCCCACGGAGGGCATCTTCGCCATCGTGGTCCGGGAGGGCACTGTCCGTCCCGGCGATGAAATTGAGATCCTGGAGGCAACCAAATGAAGCTGATCCGAACAGAAGACGCCGTGGGCCACGTGCTCTGCCACGATATGACCCAGATCATCAAGGATACATACAAGGACGCCCGGTTCCGCAAGGGCCATGTCGTGACAGAGGCGGATATCCCCGTCCTGCTGTCCATGGGCAAGGAGAAGCTGTACGTCTGGGAGATGACCCCCGGCATGGTCCATGAGAATGACGCGGCGGAACGGCTGTATGCCCTCTGCGTCAATGACCACATGGAGCGCAGCGAAACCAAGGAGGGCAAGATCGAGCTGAAGGCCGCCTGTGACGGCCTGTTCCGGGTGAACTCGGAAAAGCTCATCGCCGTCAACTCCCGGGAGGATATCATGATCGCCACCCGCAGGGGCAACACCGCCGTCCGCAAGGGCGACAAGCTGGCGGGCATGCGGGTCATCCCGCTGGTCATCGAGGAGGAAAAGCTCCGGGCCGCCGAGGAGGCCGCTGGGGACGCTCCCCTGCTGGAGCTGCTGCCCTATGTGAAAAAGACCGCCGCCATCGTCGCCACCGGCAGCGAGGTGAAAAAGGGCCTGATCCAGGACACCTTCACCCCTGTGGTGAAGGACAAGCTGGCGGCCTACGGCATTGAGACGTTGTCCGTTGCCTACTCCGGCGATGGCGTGGACAACGTGGCAGACGCCATCGCCGAGGCCCGGAAGACCGGGGCGGACATCATCCTCTGCACCGGCGGCATGAGCGTGGACCCGGACGACAACACCCCCGGCGGGATCAAAGCCAGCGGCGCCCGCATCGTGACCTACGGCGCCCCGGTGCTGCCCGGCGCCATGTTCCTGCTGGGCTATTACGAGGACGGTGCCACCGTCTGCGGCCTGCCCGGCTGCGTCATGTACGCCGGGGCCACCATCTTTGACCTGGTGCTGCCCCGGATCGCCGCCGGCGTGGAGGTCACCCGGGCGGACATCGCCGCCATGGGCGAGGGCGGCTTGTGCCTGGGCTGCAAGCCCTGCCACTGGCCTATCTGCCCCTTCGGAAAATAAAGCACAGCGCCGGGGTTCCGGCGCGGCTTTTCGCCTTTCGTTAACCTCAAACGAGTATCACGCTTGTTCCCCCTTGCGGGTCAAGATAAAATCATGTATTATGGAAAGGAAGTCATTCAATGAAAAAGCTGTTTTCTCTCATCCTTGCCTTGTGTCTGCTGCTGTCCCTGGCCGCCTGCGGCCAGCAGAAGACGGAGGAAGCTCCCCCCGCTGAAGACAGCGGCACCGAGGAGCCCGCCGCCGAGCCCGTGGAGCTGACCGTGTTCGCCGCCGCCTCCATGACGGAGACCATGGACCAGATCATTGCGCTGTACCAGGACGTGGCCCCCAACGTGACCATCACGCCTACATACGATTCCTCCGGCACGCTGCTGGATCAGATCCAGCAGGGCGCGGACTGCGACCTGTTCATCTCCGCCGGCCAGTCCCAGATGAATACGCTGGATGAGGAGGGCGCCCTGCTGGCGGGCAGCCGTCTGGACCTGCTGGAAAACAAGGTGACGCTGTCCGTCCCGGAGGGGAATCCCAAAGGCATCGAGAGCTTTGACCAGCTGGCGGAGCTGCTGAAAAGCGGCGACGTGTTTCTGGCCATCGGCGACAGCAGCGTTCCCGTTGGCCAGTATACCCAAAAGATCTTCGCCTATTACGGCATTGACGAGGCCGCCATTGCCAACTGCCTGACCTACGGCTCCAATGTCAAGGAGGTCACCACCCAGGTCTCCGAGGCCACCGTGGACTGCGGCATCATCTACGGCACCGACGCTTTCTCCGCTGGCCTGGCCGTGGTGGACAGCGCCACTGCCGAGATGTGCGGCCAGGTCATCTACCCCGCCGCCGTCCTGGCCGAGAGCCAGAGCCCCGAAGCAGCCCGGGCTTTCCTGGACTACCTGACCGGTGCCGAGGCCTCCGCGGTATTCGAAGGCGTTGGATTCTCTCCCCTGAGCTGATTTCTGAATTCCCGGAAGGCGGGGGCGCTCCCCGCCTTTCCTCCCCGATTTGATCCCGGAGGTGACCCCCTTTGGACTGGTATCCCCTTTATAACTCATTAAGAATCGCCGCCATTGGTCCCATTGGGCGCCGCCCGATGGGAACCCTGTATGAGACCTGAGCGGTCAGGCAAGGCCCGCCCGCTCCAAGGTTTTTCCTTTGGAAAAACACTTGACGCCGATTCCAGCGGCGCGCCCTTGGCGCTTCGTGGAAATGGCGGTGTAAATTCTCCCCCTCTCTGGAGGTGATCCCCTTTGGACTGGTATCCCCTTTATAATTCCCTCCGCATCGCCGCCATTTCCACGGTGGCTGTGTTCTTCCTGGGCATTCTGGCCGCCTACTATATCGCCAGGCTTCCCCGGCTGGTGAAGGGCGTGCTGGACGTGGTGCTGACGCTGCCCCTGGTGCTGCCCCCCACCGTGGTGGGCTGGCTGCTGCTGGTGCTGCTGGGGCCGAAGCGTCCTTTGGGCCTGTGGGTGCTGGAGACCTTTGGCGTCAGGCTGGTCATGACCTGGTGGTCCGCCATCTTTGCCACCGTGGTGGTGGCGTTTCCTCTGATGTACCGCACCGCCCGGGGCGCTTTCGAGAGCTTCGACCAGAATCTGGCGGACGCCGGGCGCACGCTGGGCCGCTCCAACACCTGGGTGTTCTGGCGGGTGCAGATGCCCTGCTGCCGCCAGGGCATCCTGGCGGGAACGGTGCTGGCCTTTGCCCGGGCGCTGGGCGAATACGGCGCCACCTCCATGGTGGCGGGCTACACCCCCGGCCGCACTGCCACCATCTCCACCACCGTCTACCAGCTGTGGCGGACCAACGACGATGCCGGGGCGTTCCGCTGGGTGTTGGTCAACGTGGCCATCTCCGCCGTATTCCTGCTGACGGTGAACCTGCTGGAGACCCGCCAGCGGCAGGCCGGCAAAGGAGGTGCCCGCTGATGGCCCTTTTGGTGGATATCCGGAAACGGCTGGGAAATTTTCAGCTGGATGTGCGGTTCGAGGCGGAAAACGAGCGGCTGGCCCTGCTGGGGGCCTCTGGCTGCGGCAAGTCCGTGACGCTGCGGTGCATCGCGGGCATCCTGACGCCGGATGAGGGCCGCATCGTGCTGGACGGCACGGTCCTCTACGACAGCGCGTCCCGCATTGATCTGCCCCCGCAAAAGCGGCAGGTCGGATACCTCTTCCAGCAATACGCCCTCTTTCCCAACATGACCGTCCGGCAGAATATCGCCGCGGCGGTGCGGGAAAGGACCCGGCGGCAGGCCGTCACCGCCGAAAAGCTGCGGCAGTTCCGGCTGGAGGACGCGGCTGAGAAAAAGCCCTGGCAGCTCTCCGGCGGCCAGCAGCAGCGGACCGCCCTGGCCCGCATCCTGGCGTCAGGCCCGAAGGCCATTTTGCTGGACGAACCCTTCTCTGCTTTGGACAGTTATCTTAAATACCAACTGGAGCTGGAGCTGACGGAAATGCTGGAGCAGTTCCCCGGCACGGTCCTCTGGGTCTCCCATGACCGGGGCGAGGTGTTCCGCAGCTGCCAACGGGTCTGTGTGCTGGACCGGGGCGTCTCCCAGCCCGTCCAGACGCTGGACGAGCTGTTCCGCCATCCCGACACCGAGGCCGCGGCCCGGCTCTCCGGCTGCAAAAACTACGCCGACGCCGTGCCAAAGGGCAGTTCCGTCTTTCTGCCGGACTGGAACGTGACGCTGGAGTGCGGCGGGGCCGTGCCGCCGGACATCCGCCGGATGGGCATCCGCGCCCACCATGTCCGTCTCGCGGAGGGGCGCGGCGAAAATGCCATCCCCTGCACAGTGGCGCGGGTGGTGGAGGACGTGTTCTCCACCATTGTGCTGCTGCGGCCCGTCGGAGCCGCTCCCGCCGCGCCGCCGCTCCGCATGGAGCTGGACAAGGACGCATGGGAAAAAGCCCCGGGGACTGAAACGGTCACTGTCTCCGTTGACCCCCGGGACATTCTGCTGTTAAGATGAGGAGGAGACCCATATGTACCATGCCGCTGTTTTGACAGTCAGCGACCGCAGCTTCCGGGGGGAGCGTCCCGACGCGGGCGGGCCGCTGGTGGCGGAGCTGCTGAAAAACGCCGGATATGAGATCGTCCGCACCGCCATCGTGCCGGACGAGCAGGCACAGATCGAAGAGATGCTGAAAACCATCGCCGACAGCGGCGAGGCGGAGCTGCTGGTGACCACCGGCGGCACCGGCTTTGCTCCCCGGGACGTGACGCCGGAGGCCACCCTGGCGGTCTGCGACCGCATGGCCCCCGGCATCCCGGAGGCCATGCGGTACGCTTCCATGCAGGTGACGAACCGGGCCATGCTGTCCCGGGCCCAGGCGGGCATCCGCAAGGGGACGCTGATCCTCAACCTCCCCGGCTCTCCCAAGGCCGCCAGGGAAAATCTGGAGGCGGTTCTGCCCGCTCTCGGCCACGGGCTGGAGATGCTCTCCGGCCGCCCCGCCGACTGCGCCAAACTGCCGGACTGATCCCGTATCCGAAACGGTCAAACACCCCGGCAGATACTGTTTTATCAGTATCTGCCGGGGTGTTTTCAGCCATTCGGGCTCAGTCCTTCCGTATCTCCCGGTTTCGCCGGCGCGGATCTCCCGATTTATCTAAAAGGCGCTTTTATTTCCCAGCCAGGGCCGCCGCCAGATCCCGCTCAAAACAGCGGCTCCCATTGCGCCGGTCGAAGCGCCGGCCGATATTCGCCGCCTGGGCCTGGAACCAGTCCGCCAATTCTCCGGCGGCATACGCCCCATCCTCCCGCCACAGGGGAAAGGAACGGGGCAGTTCCAGCCGGACCGTCTCCTGATGCCGGGACAGCCGCCGGAAGCAGACACAGGCGCCTTTATCAAAATCATAGACCTTTTTCTGGTCCCACATCCCGATGGACCACTCCAGCCGCCTGGCAAACAGGTCCACGGCCCGCTCCGGGTCCGTGTCCGCCCAGCAGCGCAGGATCGCCCCGGTGTAGCTCAAATCGCTTTTGTCCCGGTTCCCCTTGCGGTACAGGGCGCTGGCCCGCTTGGCGGCCTCGGTCATGTCCCCACGGTCCAAGGCATATTCCAGATAGGCCAGCCAGTAGAGCTGGGGCGTGTCCGAACAAAAGCGGATGCGGCCCTGCTCCATGGGCTTGGCGTACCCGTCCGCCGCCGCGCGGTTCCCCATCATCAGCTCCATCTGCACGGCGTAGCTGCGCTCACAGGCCCGGCAGTCGGACAGGCCGTCCCGGCCGGTCTTCCAGAACCGCTGGAAGTATTCATACGCCTTTTCCCGGTCCACATACCGCCAGAACCGGGTCATCTGCCACCAGTAGGTGCGCAAGCCGATCCCGTACCGCTTGACCCAGCGGTAGAATTCCTCCATCATCGTCTCCCACTGCTCCATGGAAATCTGCGGGAGAAAAACGATGGGGTCAATTCCCATCTGCATGACCATCAGGTGCATCTCCGCGGCCCCTTCCGGGGAACGCGCCAGAAGCGCCTCCGCGCACTCGTCAAAGAGGGCGCAGAACTCGGCGGCCACGGGAATGGCCTTGGGCGGGTCGTCCCGGAAGGTGGCCTCACAGCAGCAGCTGTACCGGAACATCATCCGCCAGTAGTTGTCCTGGGCGGCGTCCGCCTGCCGGATGGCCTCCAGATAGGCGTCCATCCGGCTTTTTCCGCCAGGGAGCCTCTGGATCGCCTCGTCCAGGCTGCCGCCGTCAAACACGTTCTTTTTCATGGTCCTTACCTCTCACATTTCTAAATGCGCTTCCCGCATTCCATTCTTTTCCTTCTTCCGCATAGATCCCGGAACAGGCCTCCACCATTTCATAACAGCGTACTCTCCGTGAACAAAAGGGCTTTTGAAATTCCTTTCGGAGAAGCCCTTCTTCTGCCCCGGTCTATGGAAACAGGTCGGGCAGCCCCAGGTCCTCCTGATACTCCCCCCGGTCCGCCAGACTGTCAAAGTCCATGGCGGCAATGACCGCCCGGCACCGCTCCCGGTCCTCGCGCTGGTCGGAGAGCGCCGGTACGGTCTCCTCCGTCAGGCCGATGTCCCGGCCAAAGAACCACACGGCCCGCTCGGCCTGGAGGTCGGTGGAATCCGCATAGGAGAAATAGGAAACGGACACCGTGCTGCGGTCCTCCTGCCAGCGCAGGCCGAAGCCGTCATAGCCGCCGTTTTCGTCCAGATAAAAGGACAGCTCGGCAAACCGGACCGTCCGCCCGTTCAGCTCCATGTCGGGGTACTCCGCTTTCAACAGATAGGGCTCTTCGGACATGGGGATGTATTTGTAGGTCAGCTCCGCATCGTCCCGTTCCATCAACTGCCGGGCAAATTCCCATTGCTCCGCCGCCAGCGCCTCCAATTCCAGCTCCTCCCAGGCCATGTCCCGATAGGTCAGCGCCGCGTCACGGCGGCAGCAGAGGCGGCCATCGTACCAGAGATAGGTTTCCAAGTATCCCTCTCCATAGACCACGCGGTATTCCTCTGTTTTGTAGACGTCCCAGCAGATGGCGTTGGTATCGTCTGGCATAACGGAAATGTGGTATCCGCTCTGATCCGTCCATTCCTCCCGGGCCATATCGGCGGAGATCTCCGCATATACTGACCGGGCCTGCTCCGCTGAATAGGTTTCCTCTCCGAACGGCTCCCGGCTCTGCCGGAACAGGCAGCCGGACAGCAGGCAGGACAGCCCCACCGCCGCCAGCGCCGCGGAGAAAAAACGTCTTGCGTCCATGGCTGCGCCCCCTTTCAAACGGTTCCGCCGCAAATCAGAGATTATCCGGCCCCACGGTATGCTCCAGCAGCTCCAGCAAGGCGCGGTTCATGGTCTTCAGCTCACCGCCCCGCAGAGGGTGGCCCCCCGCCAGCAGGGCTTGGACATACAGCACATGCGTCATGCTGGACAGCAGCACCGGGGAATCCATCGCCACCATCCTCTGGATAATGGGGCTGTTCAGGTTCAGATAGAGGGAGGCCAGGGGCCGTTCCTCCACACTGGAGAGCATGGAGGACAGGGCGCCGGAGAAAATGCCGCCGCTCATGTCCTGGGCAGACTGGAGCTGCCGCAGGAACTGCACCTCGTCGCTCATGGCGTACAGGGTGGGCAGGTCGGCAGGCAGAAAGCGGCGCAGCTGGGCTTGACAGTCGAAGGGGCGCAGTGCCTGATCGGCCGCCCGGAGCAGGGCATCGGCGCGCCGCTGCTCGGCAAGGGCCACATCCTCCATCACCTCGAACATGCTGTTCTCGTGCAACGGCTGGATCGGGAGGTCAAACCGCCCCGCCATGGACTGGATCAGCTCTTGGTCGCTGGCATAGCCGGTGCAGATCAGCAGCCGCCCCTGGGCCATGAAGATGGGCTTGAGCTGCTTGAACTTGGGGACGGAGTTGACCCAGAATGCCTCCCCCGCCCGCTTCAGGGCGGCGCCGGTCATGGTGCCCTCGCTGGTCTCAAAGGGGAGATAGTCGATGAACAGGCCGAACAGCTCCGCGTCCCAGACGGCCATGGCCTTGATGGCCTGGGCGTGGACGGATACAATGCCCCGCAGGCGGTCGGGGTCGTCCCGGGAGAGACGGGCCAGGTGGTCCCGCACCGCGGCGGCAAACTCGCCGCGGGCAGCGGCCAGCTCCTCGTCCTCGTAAAAGTCCTCCCGGGAGGCGGTGGGCCGCAGGGAGCGGGTGTTGAGAAAACACCGCAGGAAGAAGGCCCAGGGCGGCAGAAGGGTGTTTCCCTGCTCGGTCAGGAGCATCTGCTTGAGGTAGATCCGGTGTCCCCGCTTCACGGAGGGGTCGGTGGGGTATCCATCGTCCGCAGACCGTCCTCCAACTGCTCCATTTCCACGGCGAGGTCGG
>ENA-UOJC01002143-UOJC01002143.1-human-gut-metagenome-genome-assembly--contig:-C104-NODE-2143-length-22535-cov-13.657251_pt1 | contig 22535 bp, 18 predicted proteins | sample MGYA00242339_ERZ723886 | MGnify/ENA metagenome assembly ERZ723886 | reverse complement strand
TGAGGGAATCACAGTCAGAAAAAGCGTAATACCCAATACTTGTCACACTGTCTGGTATGTTGATGCTCGTGAGGGAATCACAGTCATAAAAAGCACCTTCTCCAATACTTGTCACACCATCTGGTATGTTGATACTCGTGAGGGAATCACAGCATAAAAAAGCGTAATTCCCAATACTTGTCACACTGTCTGGAATGATGATGCTTTTAAGAGAATTGCACTTAGAAAAAGCATGATCACCAATGCTTGTCACACCATTCGGAATGATGATGCTTGTGAGTGAATCACAATAGAAAAAAGCATAATCACCAATGCTTGTCACACCATTCGGAATGATGATGCTTGTGAGTGAATCACAACCCCAAAAAGCGTTTCTTCCAATGCTTGTCAAACTTTCGGGTAAATCAATGTTAGTTAGAAAACCGCACCCTTGAAAAGCATCGTTTCCAACAACCTTTACTCCTTCTCTAATTGAATATTTACCTTTTAATCCAATTGGAGCTTTAAGCAATCTCTTCCAATCCTTGCTGTATTTTACACCAAACTCATCCTCTACAGCATTTTTAAGATCCTCTTTGGTAACCTCTGTACTCCACACTTCCTTTTCCTTCGGTTTCTGCAACCCAAACAATCGGAAGGAACACATGGACAAGTCTTTTTGGGCACTGGCTAATAGGAACATCGACAGAAGGGTTCTTGCCTCTACGTCTGCCAATAAATCTTGCAGGGCAGCGAAGATCTTACTCTTGCTCAAATCGAGATAATCGGTGGCAGAGAAAAGGAGACGATCGGATGCTCCGTAGCTCTGAAGCAGGGACGAATCAAGAGCGATGGCTTTGAGCGAGAGGGCAATGGAGGCCAAGGCAAAATCGTCAATGGTTTCGTCGAAGTCGTCAATGGTGCGAAGAGGATGCGAGAAGTCCTTGGTGCCGATAGTCGGCGACTTCTGACCTTTCATCGCTGGCACAAACATGCCGTCGTAGTCAACGAGGGTGAGCGTTCCATCCGGACGCACTATGATATTGTCGGGTTTGATGTCGCCATGCGCAAAAGACTGCGAGCGAAGCCAAGCCGCCATCTTGCAGAAACGGTAGCAGAGCATCGACATTTCATAGCTGTCTGTATAGTTTTCGGCAATGTACGTCTCCATCGTTTCGCCCTCAATCCAGTCCATCAGCAGCACGGGGAACTCGTCGTCTTCACAATTGCTGTCAACAAACAGTTCCTTCTCCAGGTATTTCACGGAAGTAATATAAGGCGAATCGACAAATTCCAATTCCTCTGCTATCTGGCGGTATGCCTCCGCGCGTCCTTCTTGATCCTCGGTGAAACATTTCAGGGCGTAGCACTTCCCAGTCTGCTCGTCCTTCATCTTGAACACGACAGCAAAAGCACCGCTGCTACGATACGGCTCGCCATGTTTGTCCAGTACGGGCACTAAATGGCTCAGCTTATCAAGATTGTCGTGAGCATCTTGAATGGCAGCGAGATATTCTGATATAAGCGGGTATTGCATAGGCTAATATTATTCCTCGTTTCTGCAACACTATATGTTTGTTGTTTATGAGCGCCTAAGCAATTGTTTGTTGCTCGGGTCCTTTTGCCATGTCAGAATTTTCACTAACCTTCGTGTCGCGACAACAGGCATAGCAGAACTCTGAACGGCATGGCAAAAATACAAATAAAAATCGAGAAACTCACGCCTTTAGAGAATTTTTCTGATAATCCTGCTGAAAACGTAGCAAAAAGTCTGTTCATCTTATCAAGCATATCGTTATTTGGAGATATGATGTCAAGAATGTACTTGATGATGCACATATCAAAGTACACTTTCAATGGATCTGTCGGCAAGGTAATCCAAGAACGTGACATTCTAATTGGCATGGTAGCACGAATAGAGAATACCCTATTCCATACACGTGCATGATGACAACATGAGTTTCTTGTTACAGTGATAATGGTAAGCCAAGATTCAAAAGGTGCAACTTGCAAGCCAAATGACTGTGCAATACGCTTCTTTATCTTCTTATTCTTGATGTTAGAATAAACATTGGTGATTACCCCAAATGGCAATATCTCGGTAGGCATCCATGAAGGTGGGTACTGATTGGTATATGTCTCTTTGAAATGGTTGATGAAATCATCTTTTGTATGGTTCAGTTCATCTTCTATAAGACGTATAGAGCGATTGAACTTGGACGGATTTGAAAAATTGTTGGCATCAGTCATCCAAAAAGGGTCACCTGTCATTTCAGTTCCAAAGTTGACGATAGCGCAACGCACAGCGATCTCTATCTTTTCAATTTCATTGAATAATAGTAGGCGTAGCTTCTTGTCAAATCCAGTCAACCCCGAGATATTGTATATTAACTTTGCAAAGTTAGTACAAATGACTGAAACCACAAAATAAAATGGCAGGATTTTGCATGTGGACAGTCTCTGTTTGACCTTATATTGTTTCTGAACAACATGTTATTTTGAAAATAGTTTCTGTAGTATCGGTAGTTGTTTCTCTGAACTTACTGAACTTGTTCACGAACTATCTGAATCCGTCTATAGTCTCATGTCTCATTTTTGTATCAGATCTATCTCTTGGCAAAGTTGGGGCTGTCGAGCTTTACGTCCATTATTGCCTCGTAGAGCAGTTGCTGTTCTTCCTTTGTGAATTTCTCGGGCAGCAGTTGGCTGATGGGTCGGAAATGAAGTCTCTCGCGCAGCGCCGAAAGAGCAAGATGCAGCATGCAGTCGTGGTCGAACGCCAGCTGCGGTATCTCGTCGATGCTGAACCACTGAGCCTTTGCAGCATCATCGCCACCCTTTACTTCCTGAATATTGCACAGGGCGTAGTAGGCTATTGTGATTACTCGTTCGCGAGGATCGCGGTCAGGATCAGTGAAGGCATGAAACTGCTCCATGTATCCAGCCACCATTCCCGTTTCTTCCATCAGTTCACGCCTTGCACCTTGCTCGGCGCTTTCGTCCATATTCAGGAAGCCACCAGGAAACGCCCATAGTCCTTTATATGGTTCGTTTCCTCGTTCAATCAGCAGAACCTTAAGCTTTGCGCCGTCAAATCCGAAGATGACACAGTCGGTTGTCACAGCGGGGGGCGGATACTTATATGAATACATTTTTTCTTCCATATCTTATCTTGTGTAAGTTTCACTTCTCAAAGATATATATTATTTTTCACCACGCCAAATATTCTAACGATAGAAATTATCTATTGATGTATAGCTGATATCTTTTATGTATCTATAATAAAAGCATTATCTTTGTAGTCGAAATCAAAACGAATATTAAAATAACAAGGAGATAATAATATGGAAACAAGAAAAGAAATAGCAGCTGAGAAGAAGCGTTGTGGTTCGCATAATTGCACACAGGCTGTGCTCTGCACCTATCACGACTTCGCCGGCATGGAAGAAGAAACCATTAAGAATGCTGGCAATGCCTTTGCTGCAGGTATGGGTAATATGGAGGGAACTTGCGGAGCCATCGTAGGCGCAGGCATCATACTCGGTCTTGCCACTCAAGACAAGGCGAAGTCTGTCAAGGGCATGAGACAGATTATGGATAAATTCAAGCAGCGCAACGGTGCAACACAATGCAAATTGCTCAAAGGTGTGGGTACGGGAAAGGTGCTTCGCGAATGCCCTCTTTGCGTGGCTGACGCTTCTGAATTTCTGGAAGAGATTCTGGAAAAGGAAGGTAAATATGCCATCACAGATGATGAATGAAGGCGTCCGTAAATATGGGATAAGACTGTAAAGACAATGCGTGGCTAAAAAAAATACCTATTTTTTAGGCTTTGAATTTGGAAATTTTTCTTATGATTACTATTTTTGCACTCGGAATAAGAAACCGTATTTATGCGACACGATGTTGTGTTCATGCGGTTTTGAATATAGTTTTATAAAGTTAAAAGTATTATTGTATTATGATTATTGAAAAAGTTCATGCAAGAGAAATCTTGGATTCTCGTGGCAATCCTACAGTAGAGGTTGAGGTGTCATTAAAGTCTGGCGTTGTAGGCCGTGCATCAGTTCCGTCTGGAGCCTCAACAGGTGAGAACGAGGCTTTGGAGCTTCGTGATGGCGACAAGAGCCGCTATTGTGGCAAGGGGGTATTAAAGGCCGTAGAGAATGTGAATAACGTAATTGCACCGGCTTTGGTTGGATTCTCAGCCTTAGAGCAGCGTGCTATCGACCATAAGATGTTGGAGCTGGATGGCACCAAGACAAAATCAAACTTGGGTGCGAATGCCATTCTTGGCGTATCGCTTGCAGTGGCTCATGCTGCTGCCGAGTATCTCCGCATCCCGTTGTATCGCTACATCGGTGGCTGCAACACTTACACACTTCCCGTTCCTATGATGAACATCATCAATGGTGGTGCTCACTCTGATGCGCCGATTGCTTTCCAGGAGTTCATGATTCGTCCGGTGGGGGCTCCTACAGAGAAGGAGGCCATCCGTATGGGTGCCGAAGTGTTCCATGCCTTGGCAAAGCTCCTGAAGAGCCGCGGGCTTTCCACAGCTGTCGGCGACGAGGGTGGTTTCGCCCCTGCACTCAACGGCATAGAGGATGCGCTTGAGAGCATCTGTCAGGCAATCAAGGATGCCGGTTATGAGCCGGGAAAGGATGTGAAGATTGCAATGGACTGCGCTGCCAGCGAGTTTGCTGTTCAGGAGAATGGTGAGTGGTATTACGATTATCGCCAGCTGAAGGATGGCAAGAAGAAGGATCCTAACGGCAAGAAACTCACAGCTGAAGAGCAAATAAAGTTCTTGGAAGAACTGATCACCAAATATCCTATCGATTCCATCGAGGACGGTCTTGACGAGAACGATTGGGACAACTGGGTGAAGCTTACAGCTGCCATCGGTGACCGTTGCCAGCTGGTTGGCGACGACCTCTTTGTTACGAACGTGAAGTTCCTGGAGAAGGGCATCAAGATGGGAGCGGCTAACTCTATCCTTATCAAGGTGAACCAGATTGGTTCGCTCACCGAGACGTTGGATGCTATAGAGATGGCTCATCGTCATGGTTACACAACCGTTACTTCACATCGTTCCGGTGAAACCGAGGATACCACAATCGCTGACATCGCTGTGGCAACCAACTCTGGTCAGATCAAGACAGGTTCTATGAGCCGTACCGACCGTATGGCAAAGTACAATCAGCTTATCCGCATCGAAGAGCAGTTGGGCGATAATGCATCCTACGGCTATCAGAAACTGAGATAAGAAACGAGGAAACAGTCTTTTTTGAATAAATCACAATCGGATCAGATGGGCATTGACAGGTCGTGACGGCTTGTCAATGCCTTTGTTTTTTTTGCTCTTCGCTTAAGTCATTATTTATCTTAACCGTCTGCATAACGGCAAGGTCAGCATGACGCAGACGACGGCTCCGGCAAACGCCAGCTGCATACCCCTATACATCAGGGAAGACTGTATCAAAGAGCGGATGCTCAACACCATTGTAGACTGCATGAAGGAATTTATGCCATCACAGATGATGAATGAAGGCATCCAAAAGTTATCCAATGATATTTTAGAGGGGTATGGTTGAAACGACTTCCCTTAAAGGATGTGATTGCCAATCATCCCCTTTCTTCTATAAGAATCAATAGAAATGTAGCCTATCATACTGCTTTGTCACATTTTTATACTTCTTAAACGCAGTTTTTTCATTGGTTATGCTGTATTTCGAGATAAAAACGCTATCTTTGCGGTGTAAAATATGATACCAGTATCAAAAATAGTACCCTAATATGATATTTGAACGTAAGAAATACTTGGATGAACTTATCGCAGGACGTGGAAACGGTCTTGTGAAGATTATAACAGGTGTCAGACGATGTGGGAAGTCATTCCTGCTATTTGAATCTGGCATAACTGGTTGTTGGAACATGGGGTGACTGATAGTCACATCATCGAAATACAACTTGATGATTTCCGAAACAGACGGTTGAGGAAGCCTGATGCCTTGCTCGACTATATAGATTCAAAGGTTGTGGATGATGGCAAACCTTATTATATAGTCTTGGACGAGGTACAACTTGTAGAAGAATTTGTGGAGGTTATTCTTAGTTTGACACACATGAGGAATGTAGATGTGTATGTGTCAGGTTCAAACTCTCGTTTCCTGTCAAGTGATGTTGTGACTGAGTTCCGAGGCAGAGGAGACGAGATACGCATCTGGCCTCTCACCTTTGACGAATACTTTAATGGTATTGGTGGAGATATACGCAAAGCTTGGTTGGATTACTATACTTTTGGAGGACTGCCACAGGTGGCTTTGCTTGAAACGGAAGAAAAGAAAACAGACTATTTGCGTGGTCTGTATGAAACGACCTATCTGCGTGACGTAATTGAGCGCAACCATCTGCGTAATCCTGAAGGGATGAAGGAATTGGTGCGTGTAATAGCCTCGGGCATTGGTTCGTCAACCAATCCAACGAGAATAGCCAATACCTTTCAATCTGTACAAGGGGTAACCATAAAAAGAGACACTATAAAACAATACATTGACTATTTGAAAGATTCTTTCTTGATAGAAGAAGCCTTGCGCTATGATGTGAAAGGCAGAAAATATATTGGTACCGAGACGAAATACTACTTCGCAGACATCGGCATTCGTGCAGCCATTCTCAACTATCGACAGCAAGAAGAAACCCACATTATGGAAAACATTATCTATAATGAGCTTCGCAGTCGAGGATATAATGTGGACGTAGGATTGGTTGAACTTGGTGGCAAGGATGAGAACGGTAAGTTCGTCAGAAAACAGTTGGAGGTAGACTTTGTGGTGAACCGCCCTCCATACAGAGTGTATATCCAGTCGGCTTTGCACATGCCTACGCCAGAAAAGGAACAGCAAGAACGTCGCCCATTATTGTCAATCAATGACCACTTTCGTAAGATTGTCATTGTTGGTGATGACATTCATCGCAAGGAGGACGAACTTGGAGTGTTGACTGTTGGACTGTTGGATTTCTTGACAGACAAGAAAATACTTGAACAGGGTTAAACGCGTTGATACTAACTTTAATGGTATTACAAAAATAGACTTGCTACATCTGCTGTATTGCAAATGCTGCAAGTCTACACATTATCTTGACAAGACTACAGAATTTCCACCTCTACCGTCGTATATGCCATTAGAGCCCGAAGGGTCAACGCTGATAGTTGCATCTGAGGAGCTTAGTGTTGTTTGCCGGGGTGTGTCAAATCAAATGGGTCACCTTAATCTTCTTATACGGTTTGCCGCCCAACCCAAGGGTAATCATCGTACTATCTTTGATAATCAACTCTCCCTTTTGCAAGCCCGCTATCGCGGATTTTATTTCCAGGAATTCCTTGCCTGACACACCAAATAGATCTTTGATGATACCATCCGAGATCGTTTGTTGTTTCATGATGAGCGGATACTGCGCATTGGCGTAGAAGTCAAAGAACTTACTCTTGTAGCTATCCATGTTTTGAGTGGCAAAGATGATGCTCAACCCTTTGTTTCTACCTACGGCTATCAGGTTTCGAAGTGGCTGATTATCGAAGTCCAGCATATAGTGAGCCTCATCAATGATCGTGAAATGCCGAATCTGCACATAGTCCTCGTTTACAGCCTGTTTCGGCAACTGCTCGTAGATGTTGTTAAGTTTCGAAATGACGAAATAGACGATAGCCTTGGCTATTGGGCCCTCTTTTGGAAAAGCATCCATCTTTACGATGAAGCATTCATCCACCAAATTTACCTTGTCCTGCGAGGCGAACAGATGATTGCGTATCAATTGCTTCAAAATAGAAGTGATGCTATCGTCTTTATCCGGGTTTTGCATCTTATTCTGATATTTCTCCAACATCAGTTCGAAGGTGATCGGCTTTCCAGTCGTCTGCTTATAAGCCTCAACAATGGCTTCACTCAGCCGATTGTTCATGGATGCGCTGACTGTAGCACGATCTACGGCACAGAGAGCGTCAGCCATTTCTGTGGAATAGAGATTGATTTCGTTGATGGTTCTGCCCGAAAAATCTTTGAACGGAGAGAAAGGCAATGGCGAAACCATTGGGTCGAGTATGCAAGTTCTATCCACATCGAAATGCACAAGCCAATTAGCATTCGATGGATCGGAAAATTCGCCCTTGTAGTCAAACAAGAGGAAGTTGACGGGATAAGGTGTCTCCGTAGAGAGCGTGCGAAACTGATTGATCAATACCGCTAATAGATTGGTTTTGCCCGACCCAGTGGCACCTGCTACTAAGATTTGAGCATTCGAGACCGAACTTCCGTTGATATTGAGTTTGGCAGCCATATCCTCGGCATATTCTCCTATCAACAATTCCAAAGCAGGAATGCTGTTTCCGCCATGTCGGCGGTCACTTGAAGCAAAGAAGAAAGCGTTCAGATTGTTGTCATCCTCGGAGAGATAAGCGATTCCCCGATAGATTTCTTTCGCCACGATGCGGCCAACGACGCTGGAGTTTTGCCAATCCACCTCACAGTCTTTGTATCTCAGTTTGAGTAAAGCCGAGAAGAGTGATTTCTTGTTGTCTTTGGTGAAGAAACTGGGCATAATACGTTGGGAGGATTTTGATAGTGCAATCTCTCCAAGACCCTCTATGCTTCTCTTCTCCGCAAGGCTCAGACTGGTTATCAGGCAGATTCTCATCACCTTGTTCACGGTCAACACGATGCCTCTCTCACCTTCCACTTGTCGTGAAAGGTTTAGTCGTTTCTCCAGTTTTTCCTTCAAAGGCGTGAGAGCCTCTACTATACCCTCCGCCTGTCGTATGTTCTCTAATGCTACTTCCATAATATGGTTGACAGCTATCTTTATTCATTACACAATATGCCAAAGTATCCTTCCTCTATATGGGTACTTTGCCTTTCCACGTCTCTTACTAAGGTATAGGAACGCGACAGAAATGGCTCCAGCTTCAAATAGTCCTTGTCCTTTCTGATTTCAGAAGTGGTACATAGTAGGATGGTTTGTTCTGCAAGTCCTGGAAAGTATTCTTCCATCAGCACATCGCGGCTCTCCTCATCCAAGACGCCCATCACCGTGTCTATCATCACGGGAGGATTATAGTCGCCCAGATTTCGAAGTACCTTCAGCAACACTTGGATAAAGATTTGCTTCGAGGCAGCGTTGAGTTGATTGAGCGATATTTCGTTTCCGGCCTTGTGGTAGAGGCGAATGGTGAAATTCTCCATACGATCTGACAGTTCCACTTTGGCGATGCAACCTTTGTAGGATATCAGGAGTTTGTTGAGTTGTTCTTTCATGTCCTCTTCTATCTTCTCCTTCTTGCGTCTAAGCAATGTGTCGGCTACATCCTCAAAGAAAGGCTTCAACTTCACCAGCATGTCATATTTTACGTCGGGTTCTTGTTGTATCTGCACATCGAACTGGTGTGTTTTCTGTTCCAGTTTCTTGATGCTCACCTTTCTGTTGTCTGCTTCTTTCTTCAGAGTCTCGAGCTCTCGGCTTGCTTCCTCGTAGGCCTTGATGATTTCAGTATTGCCGTTCACCATGCTGCGGCGAAGCAAAGAGATTTGGCGCAGTTGGTTGTCATAGTTTTCCAGACGTTTTTCCAAATCATGTCGGTTGTCATTAAGGGTGAGGAATTCATTTACGGCGTTGGCATTCAGAAGATTTTTCAAAGTTTCCAGTTCACTTTCATCCATGAAGGCATAGTTGTCTTTGCGGTGTAGGGATTCTTGCTGACTCTTGAGGTATGCCACTACGTCGTCTTCCTCCACGGACTCAGGGCAGAGATACTTTGACTTCAAATATCCAAGTATCTTAGTCGTCACCTCCCTCATCTGTTCCACAGAGAGCACTCCCTCGCGCTCCTGTTTCAAGGCTTCTTTTTGTCGGATGATATCATTCACCTCGTTGGTTATTCCCTGTGCGAGTTTTGGAAAGAAGACATTGATCTCTAAAGTTTCCACCACATGTTTCAGCTGGGTGTTATATCGCTTTGATAACTCCTGCGTGTCCTTTACGCTCGCCTCCAGTTCTTGTATCTTTCTCTCAGTTTCGGCAGATTCTTTAGCGCCTTCCTTGGCTGCGTCATATTCCGTCTGAATGGAAGTAAGATACTTGTATTTGTCGTCTTGCAATTTGGCGTTTTCCTCCTGCAATTCCACCAACTGATTACGTTGCTCGCAAAGTCCGTTATACTCTTCTGCCTCCTTCTGTGCTTCCAGCCTTCTTGCTGCCCACTCCTGTTGCTGATGCTCTGCGGCATTCTTCATCTGGAGATATTTATTAAATCCCATCACATTTTGGATGTTGTCCTTGATGATTTGGGCGAAAACATTCTCCTTCAAGAGTTCGCTCGACTGCATGGCGTCGAAGAGAAAATACTTGCTAAGTTCCTGCGGTAGATTTGCCTTGATGATTTTGTTGACCTGCTGCTCATTGATGGCGCGCTGCTGTGGTGGCGTAGCCGTGCCATACGAGAAAGGAGTGCCGTCCATGTTGAGCAGTACGTTTTCTACAGGCTTGTCTGCAGGATTGAGCTTATAGGTGCGACGCAGCAGATATTCTTGCATTCGTCCCAGCACCATGCCCTCGAAGGTTAGTTCGAGTACGATGATGGGCTCCACTTTGCCTATGGCTCCATTGTTCAGCAACTCCTGAAAATGCGCTTTGTTCTTTATCTTCAACCCATAGAGTGCCCCGCAGATAGCCTCAAACAGTGTGGTTTTGCCACCACCGTTCATACCGCCAATCAAAATGATAGGCTGGTCTGGCTTCACCGATAAATCGAGGTCAAGGCTGAGGTAAGTCTTATAGTTTTTGGTCTTGATTCGTTTGATAATCATAATCCATCCTCCCTTTATTTGACAAGTGCTATTGCCTCGGCGATGATTTTCTCTGTTTCCTCGTCATTCATCTCTATTCTCTCGACCTTGGCGGCATGATACTTGCGAAGTATCTCCTCGCTCATCCAGTCAAAGTCTATGTCGTGCTTCTCACAGAGCGTTCTAATCAGTTCGAGGTCTTCCCGTCGGATGCCATAGTGCAAGAATTTTCCGTCCAAACCTTTTGCCATAGTTTCACAGTTTATTTTTTGTACTCTTTAGGGTAAAAACTGTCCCACTCCACGATGTCAGTAGTGTTGTCTATCTTCAGCGGACAATATTTCCAGTTATTGTTTCTCTCGATGATAATGCCACCCTTCAAATGCCTGTCCATGTCTTTCTCACTTGCCATATAGTCGATAAGGGCGTTGTGTTTCTCCACGGAATCTGGGTCGCTCCCCGCACTTTTTGTGTCGAAGAGGAATATCTGTCCATTCTTCATGCGGATGACGAAATCGACGTAAAAGAGCGACTTGTGACCAGCTTTGTTTTCATAGCTGATGGCATAATGCTGCCTGCCAGCATCACCATTCTTATACCACCAATCGATATACTCCTTGTTGTTTTCTAAGAACGACTCGAAACGTTCCTCTGGTTTAGAAACATTCTTTAGTTCTACAAATGGTAAAAGAGCGTGTTCGCGTACCTCATTCTTGACGCGATGGCTTTCTTCCCTATAGAGTCGTTCCACGGGCACCTCCCAGTCATACGTCTTGTAGTACTTTTCGTTTTGCTGATTCTGACGTTCCTCAAGAATCTTCTGATAACGATTCAAGGCACGGTCTATCAAATCTGCAAACACCTCCTTATTACCATAATAAAGAATCACCTTCACGGCATCCGTCTCGAAGAGTTCAAACAAGTCTTCCATCAGTTCCTTCAAGGCAAAAGCCAATGTCGTGACACTCACTTTCTCAAACTTCGAACCAATACACTTGGCACAGAAAGCATTGAATGAATTGTTCAATTCCTGCATCGTGCGGACATATCTTGCCTTCTTATCCACATGAGTTTCACCTGTCTCGCCCGTGATGCTGACATCCTCTATCAAATCGATACCAATGCTTCTTACCTTAAAGGTAATCTTGTCCTCACATGCCTTTCTGTTTTTGGCATAAATGCTCTCTGCAGCCTCAACATCCTCTGTATCTTCATCATCCACATTACCCTCCAAGTCATCTATTGTGAAAAGAGACAACTGACGATTCTTCACTAAGAGTACATCCTCAAACACTCTGGCGAGCACACCCTTGAAATCTGGTCCCAGTCGCTTTCGGGCAATGGCTGGTTTCTCACAATATTCTGAGCGTAGCACCACATTGCATAGGTTCTCGCGGCGCACGGCATGGATGTTGGTCATGTAGTCCATATCATCTTTTACTATCTTGATGATGTCTTTGCTGAGATTGGTATATACATAGCCCCAATTCAGTCGGTCGTCCTCATAGAAATGCTGCTCTGGCATACGAAGAATGCGCCCCACGGTCTGAGCTGTGAAAGTAAAACTCTCTATCTTTCGGAAGATGAGGAGTACTGCGGCACGAGGACAGTCCCATCCCAGAGCGATGGCCTGCTTGAAGAGCAACACTTCGGTCAGATTATCCAGTTTCTCTATACCATCCAGATTCTCCTTTTCGTTGCTGAGCCATATCGCCAACTTGCCATTGTCAACACTGATATTCTTGATGGTGTCCAGATATTGCATCACCTCTTCCTTGATGCTTTCATCATCCTTATCCATCTTATCTTTATCATTAGGCAACTGAATAAGCAGCAGAGGATTGATATGAACACCTATCTTGCGATAAGCCTCAGCCAACTCTTCCCGTTTCTTCAAGGCAAGGCTCACCAGATGCTGATTCAACGAACCGTTTGGGTCGTTGAAGTCAAGGGCAGGGTTCAGTACCACGCCTTGCTTGATCATTCCTTCCTTCACAACCATGTCTCGGGGCACTGTGACTTGTATTTCACCCTTTGTCTCCGGCGTGGCAGAAATGCGTATCTCCACTTTGGAGTTGATGTTTTTCAGCACCTTTTCTGTCTTGTTTGCCAGTTTACTGGCAAACATGTGCTCCTCGTCAATGATAACGATGATAGGAATGCTTTGCTCTTCTTGTGTCCTGCGAGTGAGGTCATAGAGGGAAGCACTCTGTTCGGTGTCTCGTATCATCACGGCATTATCCTTATTGATACTCTCCCAGTTGACAAAAAGAATCTCACCCGGATGGATATAGCCCTCGGCGGAATGGTCGAGGTCATCATAGATGACGGGATGCAATTCCTGTCCTTCCGTAAAGAAGGATTTCATCTTGAAGTAGCTCTGCTCATGAAGCTTGTTGGGAGCAATCCAAATATATGCCACCTCTTTATATGGGACGTCGGTGCGCTCGCCCAGCTCTGCGTTGAGTCGGAGCAACATTTCTAAAGCCATTACCGTCTTGCCAGCTCCCGTTGGTGCTTTGAACACAAGCGTGTGGCGCGTGCCCGGTAGCGACAATAACTCGCTGGTCTTGTCAACCAATTCCTTGACTGCTTTCTGTTGGTATTGTATCTGTTTCATGCTTCACCTCCTTTTTCTGTTTTTTCTTCTGTCTCACTAAAGTCCAATTCGGTCTGTCGGTTCTTCGCCCGTGCTTCCTCGTGTTCCATCTCCTCAAGGGCTTCTTTCAGATATTGCGGCTTACGTTTGGGCAGCACCCTTCTGTACGCGTTTAGGATGGCGTCGGGAATGGCACAGAGCTTCACCTTATCGGCTACATCTTCAAAGTCGTCATCGTAGGCGTAGCCATTCGGTGAGAAGACATAGACCATCAGCTTGTCGTCGAACTTGGGAAGAGTGGCTATCATCTGCACCAGCGCCTCAATGGCCTCCTCATGGTAAATAACGAGCATGCGTCGCTTGCCGCTTGCGCTTTCGAAATAGCGTGCAATCTGTTTGTTTATCAGTCTGCCAGCAAATGTTTTCTCTGAATATACGTCGTTGCGGATACAGAGCATGTCTGTGGACAAAGATGTGAGCAATCTTAGATTCTTGACAGTCTTGTCGCGAGAGACCAGTTGCGTCTTATAGTAGCGGAGATTGTTGTGCGTCAGTCCTACTACCTCCTCTCCCCTGGGAGTAGTGTAGCCCTGGATCACTCTTCTATTTCGCTCGTAGGTCACGTTCTCACAAATACCATTCTCATTGTTAGTTGCCAAGATGCATTGGCGATGCCCGCCATCTTCTGCGTTCAATAGCATCGTGGCGTGGAGAGTTGTGCCAGAGCCTGCAAAGAAGTCGAGAATAGTGATATCCTTTCCTTGCAAGGACAATAAAAATTTTATTAATTGAGTAGGTTTTGGATAACCAAATGTATCAGAACTACCTAATATATAGGCCAACTCTGTTGAACCTGCCTTTGTAGAACCACAATCATTAATGACAGATGGTGGATTTATAATGCTTCTTTCTTTTTTATAATGCAATACTCCTGTACCATTAAAATAAAACTCTGTCACATGTTGTCCTTTGGAATCTATCGTATATTCACCTTTATACCAGGTTTTCATTTGTTGAATCATGGCAAAACCAGCTTCAAGAGTTACATCGTATTTCAATTTTCCATTTTCAGCAACCATACGTCCATCCAATAACTTTGTTTTTTCAGAACCTCCCCATTCATCAAATAGTTCAGTTCCATCAGGTGCCAAAAATTTTTCACCTGCTTTGAAGGTATAAACTACTGGCGGATTTTTCTTTGATATTTTTTTTAATGCAGAATGATCAATTTCCCCAGAGCCGCCTGTAAAATTAGAGACTTTATCTTTATTTACAGCATAGGCTAACACATATTCATGTGATCTTGTAAAATGCCCAGCTTGCGTTCCAGTTCCTAAATTCCATACTAAAACACCTAAGCAATTGGTTCTCACCTTGTCTGTAAACGTATTAAAGATTTCATCGCAAAGACATTTCAACTGAGCAACTTCGTTATCATCTATAGATATAAAAATCAATCCTGTATCTTTGAGCAATTGCTTAGCAATTTTAATACGTTTAGACATAAAAGACAACCATTTGCTATGTCTATATCCATCAGTAGCATCTACATATTTATCGTTATATTTAAATTCATCAGTTTTACCTGTATTATAAGGAGGGTCGATATAAATGACATCAATCATCCCTGCATGGGTATAACTAAGAGCAGTAAGCGCTTCGAGGTTATCGCCCTCAATAAGAATATGATTTGGCGCCTCAGCGACATCGCTGGTAATGGCGCGTTCAGGCACTTCAACAAGTACAGGCTGCTCGTTGAGCATTCTTTGTTCTACATCCTCGGGCTTGTCCTCCCAAACCAAACCATATTTCTTTTGCGAACGAAGCAGCTTTATCAACTCTGATTTCTCCTCGTTCGTAAGTCCCTCTAGCTCTTCTATCTTCTGTTTCAGTTTATTCTTGTCCATGTGCGTTTCTAAAGAACACGCAATCAAACTAACTTTGAAGGTGTCCCCGTGTTTACTGCCAACCCCCAAAGCAGACGATGAATAATAGAGTTAGGGCGATTCAAAAGAAATTGGCGTAGGGGTCATTACTCCTATTATTGCCCTACTATCGAAGGTTTAGGAACTACCCTACACATTAGGACAAAGACAAGAAGCAAGAGGACACACCTACGCCAACGTGGTATATATGTATAGCACAGAGCGCACCCTTCCTTAAGGAAAGGGTACACTTGTGCTTGCGTATATACACGCTATCGTAAGCATCCACCGCCATCTCCCTCTGAATGTGTAATCTGAAAGTTCCTAATTTTCGATAGTTCAGAAGCAAACGTTAGTAAACGCCTATTCTCTAAAAAGCCGTCCCGCCGCCGATTAACGCCGACAACTCCATGTCGACAATCTGCAATGGGACATTATATTTGTGTGCAAAGTTAGGTAAAATGACACAAAATAGCAAATCAAATAACAATAAAAATGGAACAACTGAGTTTTTAGTGCATTATTCCACGCTGTCCATTTTTTCAATGACCAAGAAACTCCTCCAGACACCAGGCTTGGATGTTCTCTATACCTTTTCTATTTTTTCCAGCCTATTGTCCATAATGTATTTCTTGATGGGTTGACTTGTGCTGCAAAGATACGAAGAAAAATTCAAGTACACTTGAAAAAATGGCCAAAAGTGGGCAAAAATTCAAGTGTACTTGAAAAAATAAGAGGGTCTCCCTTGTAAAGCAGGGCTTGGTATGGTGCTTTTATAGGGTAGTTTTACACAAGATTTTTCCAGCAATTCGTGTGAGATCAGAAAAAGATGGTCATGGTGTTCACTTTCTATACCCTCTCAGTCCGTACCACAGCAAAACAAACTCACAGAAAAGCGCCACAACCCATGTGAACTGCCAGGAGCCTATCCAGTCGGCAAGCATTCCCTGGATCACAGGGAATACGGCTCCACCAAACACGCCCATCATAAACACGCCCGAGGCACGCGACGTGTATTCGCCAAGACCATCAACGGCCAGGGTAAACACACAGCTCCACATGACGGAATGGAAAAGCCCTACCGAGGCAAGAAGCCAAAGGTTTTCCGTCAGCATGGCGGCAGTCATGAGCGCTATGGCGCCAAGTGTGACGGTGATGAGCATCGGACGTGGTTTTATGTTTTTCATGGAGGCAGAAACCATACGACCGACTAGGAAACCGCCCCAGTAGATTGTAGCAAGCAGGGCAGGCGACAGAGCAGCTCCGCGGGCAGTGAGTTCCATAGCGTGCAAGTTGATGTTGTTGCCAATGCTCACCTCCGTTCCCACGTAGAAGAAAATGGTTATGACCCCATACTTTAGATTGCGGAACGACCATACGCTTTTTGTTTTTTCTCCAGTAGATGTTCCTTTGTCGGTTTCTGCCGATGAAGAACGTGTGCCCTCGATGTCGGGCAGGGCAAGTCGGCGTGTGGTCATTGTGGTGACGACAATACAGAGCGTCATGAGTATGAAGGGTAGGGTGAGCTGCGATGCGGTGACGCTGTCGAGAGGCACTCCCGCAAACATGATACCAGTGACGAAGAGAGGAGCTATGGTCGTGCCAAATGAGTTGACGGCACAGGTGAAGTTCATTCGCTGCACCGCACTTGTGCCAGGCAACGGATAGGCTGCGATATATGGATTGATGACCACCTGGAGCATGGCCGCAGCTGTGCCCATAAGAAATGACCCCATGAGAAATACGAAATAGCCAAACGGCACGAAGTCGCCATTTACTACAATACCTGCTTCGCCGGCATACTCCGCGCAAAAAGCAGAGGCTGTGTAGAACAACAAGCCTCCGACCATCACGATCAGCGAGCGGATAAGTGTGCGCTTGTAGCCAATGAGGTTGAGCATTCGTCCTGTGCGCGAACTGTTGAGCAGATAGCCAAGGAAGAAGGCGAAGGATATGAGGGTGGTCAGTGAGTTGCGCATGGTGGTGGCCTCGGAAAGGAACGCTATCTTGAGCGGTCCTTGGCACTGGCCGTTGACAGTAGTAAGAAAACCTACTATGAAATAGATGAACGTGAGTAGCAGGAAAGGTCCTGCGGTCTTTAGGCTTAGCGTTTTCATACGGATGTTAGTTTTGGGTGAGATGGTTGCTGGGGGGAGTCCTATGAGGTGGGACGAGGGATTGCCCCACCTCATAGCAACTAACTTGTTTTTACAATATTTTCTCGAGGGTCTTCATCGCTCCCTCGTTCTTGATGCTCTCTACCATCTGCAGGTAGGGCTGTGTGAAGTTGTCGGCCTCACGCAGGTCGGTGCTTCGGAATGGAGAGAGGGCAAGGAAGTCAAGAGGCTCATTGCTTGCGATAAGCTGCTGGTCGTTGGCTGTAAGCCACGGGTCGGCTACTTCAAACTGCTCGCCATTGTCGTCCGTGTGATATTTGAGATAGTGGCGATAGGCTGCGAATAGATATGCCACGCGGATGAGCTGTTTGTCATCGCTGATCATCTTTTCAAGGTTGGGCATCACATACACAGGAAACTTCGATGCTCCGTCGAAGCAAAGACGAGCCACCTGGTCGCTGACGGAACGGTTGCCGAAACGCTCGCAGAGAGTCTGCTTGTAGAGTTCAAGGTCTGTGTCCTTGGGAGCCGGTACGTAGGGAGTGATGTCGATGTCCATAAACTGACGCACAAACTTGGCTATACGCTCGTCGTGCATGGCAGCGTCCACCTTGCGGTAGCCATAGAGGAAAGAAGGGTAGGAAAGCAATGTGTGAGAGGCGTTGAGAAGAGATAGTTTCATGTTCTCAAAAGCAGTGACGTCGTCTGTCATCTGTGCGCCGACTTTCTCCCATGCGGGGCGACCAGCAGCAAAGTTGTCCTCGACGACCCACTGTATGAAGTCCTCACAATATACAGGCGCCTTGTCCTCTGTGCCATTCTCCTCGTTGAGTCGCTTGATGTCCTCGGGATGTGTGGCTGGAGTGATGCGATCGACCATAGAGTTGGGGAAAGTCACGTTCTCCTCCATCCATGCCGCAAGCTCCTTGTCCTGCGCCTCTACAAACGACATGAAAGCGCAGCGGGCCGTATTGCCATTGTGCTGAAGATTGTCACAAGAGAGGATGGTGATAGGGCCTGAGCCTGAGGCCACGCGGCGACGAAGTCCCTCGGCCACATAGCCGAATGCAGTCTGCGGGTCGTCTGGATGCTCCAGGTCGTGGACTACCTGCGGATTGTCGAGCATAAACTCGCCAGTCTGGCGTGAGATGTTATATCCACCCTCGGTGATGGTGAGCGTGATGATACGGATGTCAGGGTCGGCTATCTTGTTGAGTATGGAGTTCTTCTCCTCAATGCCCCAATACAGTTCTACAAGAGCCCCAAGACGGTAAACCTCGTTGTTACCGTCGCGCCCACATACGGTAAGTGTGTATTCGCCATCCTGCGCCTTGAGTGCCTTGTACAGCGGTTCGTCTCTCTCCAGTATCATAGCCCCGCAGATGCCCCAGCCGTGCTGGGTGGGATCTTCAAGCAGATGGCTTGTCATGTATTCGAGATGAGCACGATGAAAGTTGCCTACACCGAAATGAAGGATGCCTGCCTTGACCGAGTTGCGGTCGAAGGAATACGATTTGATTGTGTTTGCTGTCATTTTTATTTCTATGCTGTTAGTTGTTATTTTTTGGCTTTTTCTCTTCTCGCTTACAAAGTTAGGGCAAAAAATAATGTAGGAAAAGAAATGTTTTATGAAAAAAAATGGGAACGTTTCCGCAAACGTTCCCAAAATCTGCAAACGTTTTAAATCGGGGGATCCATTGGGAAGGTAAGGTACAAAGTCTTATCTCCTACTCCCCAGTAGAACCCCGGTATTTCATAGCCGTACGCAAGACCACCTTTCTGTTCTCCGCCTCGGGATTGCGCACCTTCTCAAGCACAAGCTCAGCGGCGCATCTTCCCATCTCCATCAGAGGAGGCTCGACGGTAGTGAGTTGTGGAAATACGATGGTCGATAGTTCTGTCCCCGAGAATCCAGCCACAGCCACATCCTCTGGTACGCGACGTCCAAGCTCGCGCAGGCGGTTCATGGCGCCTATGGCAAGCGTGTCGGTGAAGGCATACACTGCATCAAAGTCCACGTCTTGTTGCACAAGACGATCTACTGCTGCCGCACCATCAGCAAACGTCATTCCTGTCTTGATGATAAGTTGAGGGTCGTATAGGCGGAACTTCTCCATGGCCTCGCGATAGCCACGACCGCGCTCCATGGTATTATACACGTTGTCAGGCCCATAGAGATAAGCTATGCGTTGGCGACCAAGGCGTATCAGGTGTTCCGTCATAAAAAAAGCGTCATTGTTGTCGTCCACCAGCACTTGCGTCATATCTTCCATCCCGTGAGGGATGCGGTCGTAGAAGACAATGGCCATGCCTTCTTTGGCAAGTCGGCGATACGTATCGACATTATGCTTGTAGCTGCAGATGCTCACAATAAGTCCGTCAACCATAAAATCCTCCATCATCTTCAAATGCTCTGCCTCACGCTCGTGGTCCTCGTCCGATTCGGCCATGACCACCTTCTGATTGTTGGAGAAGAGTATGCTCTGTATGCCAGCCACTACCTGCGAGGCGTATGGCGTGTGCATCTCTGGCACGATTACGCCTATTGTGTTGGTGCGTCCTGTCTTGAGGTTCAATGCCACAGGATTGCGACGATAGCCAAGCCGATCTGCCTCGCGCAGCACAGCCTCTCGCGTTTCGCGACGTATGTTTTTGTCGTCGGTAAGCGCCCGTGATACGGTCGAAACCGATATGTGCAGCGATTGTGCGATGTCTTTTATTGTTACATGTTTCATTGCTGGTAGATAATGATGGGTAATACTTGGTGAAAGATCCTAAACTTATCTAAAGTATTAGACGAAAAACATGCGCAATCGTTTAAGGGAAAACATTCGGTGTGGTGGCAGCCCCGATCACGACGGGAGATACGGCCTTTCGGTCGGCCCGCCTGATCATCGCCCAAGCCTTCCGTCTGAGTCAGCGCAAGAAGATCAATCGCATCTATATCTGCGTGCCCGTCTTTGCCGTCTCGCTCGCTCTGCTGGTCTGGCAGATCCAAAACCCCGATGGCTTCAATACGATATGGAAGTATTTCGGGTGGGCCAATCAGACGCTGGCGGTCTTCACTCTGTGGACCCTCACGGTCTATCTCGCGCAGGAGAAGAAGGCATACATCCTCACCCTCGTCCCCGCCTTGTTTATGACCGTCGTCTGTGTCTCCTTCCTCATGGTGAGCAATATTGCTTTCGCCTTGCCTCCAGCCGTGGGCTATGCTATTGGCGGAGGCGTGGGACTGGCTACTGCTCTGTGGTTCATGGTGTGGCTGAGGAAGATGCGTGCTGGGGCCAGGGAGTGATGCAGCCTATGGTGCATCGCGTAGCCTTTCGTTGCTGATGAAAATAGAGTTTTTCCTCTCTGCAACCTTTGGCCAGTCCCGATTTTTTTGATAACTTTGCCCGTCGAGATGTCCCAACGAAAGATTATCCATATCGACATGGATGCGTTCTTCGCCTCCGTGGAGCAGCACGACGATCCGTCCCTGTGCGGACTGCCGTTGGCTGTGGGGTTTGATGGGCCTCGTGGTGTGGTCTCTACGGCCAGCTATGAGGCCCGTCAGTATGGTGTCCATTCCGCTATGCCTATTGCCACGGCCAAGCGGCGTTGCCCACAACTGCGGATCGTCACGCCCCGTTTCGACCGCTACAAGGAGATCTCGGGGCGGGTGCACAGGATCTTCCTCGACTATACCGATCTGGTGGAGCCACTATCCATTGATGAGGCTTTTCTCGATGTGACGGAAAATCGCCACGGGGTCGCGCTGGCGACGGATGTGGCGCGCGAGATCAAGCAGCGCATTACCGAGGAGACGGGGCTGACGGCCTCGGCAGGCGTGAGCTACAACAAGTTTCTGGCCAAGATAGCCTCCGACTATCGCAAGCCCGATGGACTCTTCGTGATCCACCCGGCTAAGGCACAGGGCTTTATCGATAGTCTTCGGATAGAGCAGTTTTGGGGCGTAGGACCGAAGACGGCAGTTCGGATGCACCAGATGGGTATCTTCACGGGGGCACAACTCCGTCGCGTCTCGCGCCAGCACCTCGTCCAGGTGTTTGGCAAGGCGGGCCATATCTACTACGATTTCGCCCGGGGCATCGACCTGCGTCCCGTCATCACTGACCACGACCGCAAGTCGGTGGGCTGCGAGCAGACCTTCCTGGAGGATCTCCGCCTCTCGTCCGCCATCCTCATCGAGCTCTACCACCTCGTCTTGGAATTGGAACAGCGTATCGCCAAGAGTGGATTTCTCGGCCATACGCTCACACTCAAGATGAAGTGGGGCGATATGACACAGGTGACGCGTAGTCTGACGCAGCCGGCTGCCATCCAGACCAAGGACGACATCCTGCCGCTTGCCAAACGCCTGCTCCGCCAGACGGAGTATAAGACGCGATCCGTGAGGCTTATGGGAGTGGCGGTCTCCAATCCACAGGGTGGGGAAGGGGAGGCGGTCCGCCCCCAGTGGGTAGAGGGTTTCCTGCCTTTCCAAGAATGGGAGATAGAGGAATATCCCAATGGCAAATAGCAAGACAGAGTAGTTAATGTCAATAAAAATCGAAGCAATGCAATATCAAGTCACGTGCAAGCAATGCCACCAGCTCTATGTGGTGGATACCAATCCTGGAACCACGATCCGATCCCGTTGTCCCTATTGTGGAACGGTGGCTACCATCGCCACGCCGATTCTGGGCCAGCAGGACACGAAGTCCTCCGGTCCAGCTTCTCCGCAGCGACCAAAGACGAAGCCCGCGCCCTCGTACAGCCCTTTGTCCAGTTCTTCGCGTCCATCGTCGCCCACGCCTTCTTCCCCCCACACTTCTTCGCTCACCCGTCGGGTCGTGGTGCTGTTTTGTGTCGTCGCAATCCTCCTCCTTATCTTGGCTACTTTCCTCTATTGTGCCTTCAAAGGGATGAGCGCGTAGCAGCTGCTCTTGCATATCAGCAGCCAAACAAACTTGGTTCTGCTCGTTTGGCTCCATAAAAACATGGCGGTTTGGCATGGTGCGCAATAGAGGGGAAAATACCCTTCCTAACTGCCCCTAAAAATGAATATAACTTCATCGGGCTACGAAGTTAA
>ENA-UOJC01002141-UOJC01002141.1-human-gut-metagenome-genome-assembly--contig:-C104-NODE-2141-length-22549-cov-13.734418_pt1 | contig 22549 bp, 19 predicted proteins | sample MGYA00242339_ERZ723886 | MGnify/ENA metagenome assembly ERZ723886 | reverse complement strand
CATCGCCATGAACCGCATCGGCGGCAAGTCCAACTCCGGCGAGGGCGGCGAGGCCGCGGAGCGCCTCCACGACGAGCGCTGCTCCGCCATCAAGCAGATCGCCTCCGGCCGCTTCGGCGTCACCAGCGAGTATCTGTGCAGCGCCCAGGAAATCCAGATCAAGATGGCCCAGGGCGCCAAGCCCGGCGAGGGCGGCCACCTCCCCGGCAAAAAGGTCTACCCCTGGATCGCCAAAACCCGCTGCTCCACCCCCGGCGTAACGCTGATCTCTCCCCCACCCCACCACGACATCTACTCCATCGAGGACCTGGCCCAGCTGATCTACGACATGAAAAACGCCAACCGGAATGCCCGCGTCAGTGTGAAGCTGGTCAGCGAGGCGGGCGTGGGCACCATCGCCGCGGGCGTTGCCAAGGCGGGCGCCCAGGTGGTGCTGATCTCCGGCCACGACGGCGGCACCGGCGCGGCCCCCAAGAGCTCCATCCAGGGGGCGGGCCTGCCCTGGGAGCTGGGCGTGGCGGAGGCCCACCAGACCCTGATCCAGAACGGCCTCAGGACCCAGGTGGTCATCGAGGCCGACGGCAAGCTGATGACCGGCCGGGACGTGGCCATCGCCTGCATGCTGGGGGCGGAGGAATTCGGCTTCGCCACCGCGCCGCTGGTGACCCTGGGCTGCTGCATGATGCGGGTGTGCAACCTGGACACCTGCCCCGCCGGCATCGCCACCCAGAACCCCCAGCTGCGCAAGCGGTTTTCCGGCAAGCCGGAGTACATCATCAACTTCATGTACTTCGTGGCCCAGGAGCTGCGGGAGTATATGGCGAAGCTGGGCATCCGCACCGTTGACGAGCTGGTGGGCCGCAGCGACCTGCTGCGGGTCCGGGACAAGCTGGTGACCCACCGGGCGGAGACCCTGGATCTCAGCCGCCTGCTCCACAACCCCTACGGAGACCACGTCCCCCACTTCGACCCCAAGACCGTCTACGACTTCCACCTGGAGAAGACCGTGGACATGAGCGTCCTGGTGGAGAAGCTGGGCCGCAGCCTGAAGGGCAAAAAGTCCGGCAGGCTGGACCTGCAGGTCTCCTCCACGGACCGCTCCTTCGGCACCCTGTTCGGCTCCGAGATCACCCGGGCCTGTGGCAATTCCCTGCCGGACGACAGCTATGTCGTCACCTGCCACGGCGGCGGCGGGCAGTCCTTCGGCGCCTTTATCCCCAAGGGATTGACCCTGGCCCTGGAGGGCGACTGCAACGACGGCCTGGGCAAGGGCCTCTCCGGCGGCAAGCTCATCGTCTATCCCCCCAAGGGCAGCACCTTTGACCCCGGCGAGAACATCATCGTGGGCAACGTGGCCCTGTACGGCGCCACCTCCGGCCGGGCGTTCATCTCCGGCGTGGCCGGCGAGCGGTTCTGCGTCCGCAACTCCGGCGCGGTGGCCGTTGTGGAGGGCGTGGGCGACCACGGCTGCGAATACATGACCGGCGGCCGCTGTGTCATCCTGGGCAAGACCGGCAAAAACTTCGCGGCGGGCATGTCCGGCGGCATCGCCTATGTGCTGGACGAGAACCACGACCTCTATATGCGCCTCAACAAAGAGCAGGTCCTGACGGACACCCTGACGGAGTCCCACGACATCCAGGAGCTGCGCTCTTTGATCGAAGAGCACGTGGCCGCCACCGGCTCCCCCCGGGGCAGGCAGATTTTGGCGGCGTTCCACTCCTACATCCCCTGCTTCAAGAAGGTCATGCCCAAGGACTATGACCGGATGCTGCGCTCCATCGCCCAGTACGAGGAAAAGGGCATGAGCCGGGAGCAGGCGGAGATCGAGGCGTTTTACGCCAACACCAGGGCTTGAGAGAGGAGGACGAACACCATGGGAAAGACAACCGGATTTTTGGAATATGTCCGCAAAGACGACCCCGCCCGGCCCCCGGAGGAGCGGGTGGGCGACTGGAACGAGTTCCATCTCGCCCTCCCCAACGCCGCCCGGGAGCAGCAGGGCGGCCGCTGCATGAACTGCGGCGTGCCCTACTGCCAGACCGGCATGATGTGGGAGGGGAAAGCCTTCGGCTGCCCCCTCCACAACCTGATCCCCGAGTGGAACGACATGATCTTCGCGGGCAACCGCTCCCACGCCCTGAGCCGCCTGCTGAAGACCAACAACTTTCCGGAGTTCACCGGCCGGGTGTGCCCCGCCCCCTGCGAGCGGGCCTGCATCTGCGGCATCTACGGCGACGCCGTCACCGTCCGGGACAACGAGCTGTGCATCATTGAGGAGGCCTTCGCCTCCAAGGCCATCAAGCGCCGCCGTCCGCCCCAGTGGTCGGGCAGGAAGGTCTGCGTGGTGGGCTCCGGCCCGGCGGGCCTGGCGGCGGCGGACCAGCTGAACCACCGGGGGCACTCCGTCACGGTGGTGGAAAAGGAGGAGCGGCCCGGCGGCCTTTTGACCTACGGCATCCCCAACATGAAGCTGCCCAAGGACGTGGTGAAGCGCCGCGTCGACCTGATGACTGACGAGGGCGTCAGCTTCGTCTGCGGCGTGGACGCCTCCGACCCCAAGACCGCCCGGCGGCTGCTGGCGGAGTATGACGCGGTGATCCTGTGCTGCGGCGCGGGCAGGCCCCGCCCCCTGGGCCTGGACACCGCCGGCGTCTCCGGCGTGTTCTACGGCACGGAGTACCTGAAAGCCGCCGTGGAGCGCCACATCTTCGGCAAAGCCCCCAGCCTTCCCACGGCGGAGGGCCGGGACGTGGTCATCATCGGCACCGGCGACACTGCCAGCGACTGCGTGGCCACCGCCCTGCGGGAGAGGGCCGCCTCCGTCACCCAGCTGGTGCGCCGCCCGGAGAGCGACTATCTGAAAAACGGCGCCCTCCCCCTGGATTACGCCCATGAGGAGGCCCTGGCCGTCACCGGAAAGGACCCCCGCCGCTTCGGCGTACAGATCCAGTCCCTGGTGACGGACGAAGCCGGGGCCCTTACCGCCGTCGTCACCACCGACGGCGACACCCTCCCCTGTTCCCTGCTGATCGCCGCCACCGGCTTTGCCGGGTGCGAGGAGAATGTGTGCGCCGCCTTTGGTGTAGAGACGGACAGGACCGTCCGCACCCGGGAGGGCAGCTTTGCCACCAGCGTGGAGAAGGTCTTCGCCGCCGGCGACATGCGCCGGGGCCAGTCCCTGGTGGTATGGGCCATCGCCGAGGGCCGGGCCGCCGCCGCGGAGGTGGACGAGTACCTGATCGGGTACACGAACCTGGTGCGGACGATGTGAACGAATGGACAATTGATAATTGATAATTGACAATTGACAATTGATAATGAAGGTATTCGCCTGCGGCGAATGATTTTAAATAGCCGCCGCAGGCGGCAGCATTGGTCTCCCGCTAATTATCAATTATGCATTATCAATTATTAATTGTCAGATTATATAATTCTCGGAGAACTTTTTTGACAAATCCGTGCGTTTCTTGGCAAAACCGCCCATTGACTGGGTATGACCTCCTGTGGTAAAGTCATACCATCGAAAAGGCAAGGGCGCCTGAGAGAGTCGATCTCTCCGGCGCCCCTGCCTTTTTCGTTCGTGTGTGTTTTTTGAGGAGGGAAATTTATGTATTCAGCTGTCAACACCATTTGGGTCCTGTTGGGCGCGGCCCTGGTCTTCCTGATGCAGGCGGGCTTCGCCATGTGCGAGGCGGGCTTTACCCGGGCCAAGAACACCGGCAACATCCTGATGAAAAACCTGATGGACTTCTGCATCGGCACCCCCACCTACTGGATCCTGGGCTTCGGCCTCATGTTCGCGGGCTCCGGCGCCATCATCGGCGGCCTGGACCCCTTTGTCCGGGGCGATTACGCCGCCATCCTGCCGGAGGGCGTGCCCCTGTTCGCCTACCTGATCTTCCAGACCGTCTTCTGCGCCACCTCCGCCACCATCGTCTCCGGCTCCATGGCGGAGCGCACCAAGTTCGTCTCCTACTGCATCTACTCCTTCTGCATCTCCGCCTTCATCTACCCCATCTCCGGCCACTGGATCTGGGGCGGCGGCTGGCTTGCCCAGATGGGCTTCCACGACTTCGCCGGCTCCACCGCCGTGCACATGGTGGGCGGCATCTGCGCCTGCATCGGCGCCGCCATCCTGGGGCCCCGCATCGGCAAGTACGACAAGGACGGCAAGCCCCGGGCCATTCTGGGCCACAACCTGTCCCTGGGCGCCCTGGGCGTGTTCATCCTGTGGTTCTGCTGGTTCGGCTTCAACGGCGCCTCCACCGTCAGCATGACGGGAGACGACACCCTGGTCTCCGCGGGCCTCATCTTCGTCAACACCAACATGGCTGCCGCCGTTGCCAGCTGCGTCACCATGATCTACACCTGGCTCCGCTATAAGAAGCCCGACGTGGGCATGACCCTCAACGCCGCCCTGGCGGGCCTGGTAGCCATCACCGCCGGATGCGACATGGTCTCCGTCGCCGGCGCCGCCATCATCGGCGTCGCAGCCGGATTGCTGCTGCCCATCTCCGTCAACTTCTTCGACTCCGTGCTGAAGATCGACGACCCCGTGGGCGCCATCTCCGTCCACGGCGTCTGCGGCGCCGCCGGCACCATCCTCACCGGACTGCTGTCCACCTCCGAGGGCCTGTTCTACGGCCACGGCGCCCACTTCCTGCTGGTGCAGTGCGCCGGCGTCCTGGCCACCGCCATCTGGGCCGCCGTTATGATCACCATCGTCTTCCTGATCCTGAAGCACACCATCGGCCTGCGGGTCTCCGCCGAGGAGGAGCTGAAGGGCCTGGACATCACCGAGCACGGCCTGCCCTCCGCTTACGGCGGCTTCGCCTTCGTCTATGACGACACCCCCGACGGCCTGGAAATCCCCGCGGGCAGCGTCCCCGTGCAGGAGGCCGTTCCCGTGGAGGTGGCTCCCTCCGCCGTGGACTCCGCTCCCGTGGGCGGCGTGAAGATGACCAAGGTGGACATCCTCTGCAAGATGGAGCGGTTCGACGCATTGAAGCGGGCCATGTTCGACATCGGCATCACCGGAATGACCGCCGTCAACGTCATGGGCTGCGGCGAGCAGCGGGGCAAGACCGAGGGCTACTTCCGGGGCGCCAAGGTGGAGGCCACCATGCTGCCCAGCATCCAGGTCTCCATTGTCGTCAGCAAGGTCCCCGTCTCCACGGTGGTGAACACCGCCCGGAAGGTGCTGTACACCGGCAGCTTCGGCGACGGCAAGATCTTCGTCTACAACGTGGAAAACGTCATCAAGGTCCGCACCGGCGAGCAGGGCTACGACGCCCTGCAGGACGATGCCGTCTGAATATTCCATTGCCAACACACTCTCCCTTTGTGGAACGGGGGCCGCTGAAGCGGCCCCCGTTCCGCTTTCGCATAATTCCTCCCCTTTCTGGAAAAACTGACCGCAGTAAACATCCGGGAGGTTTCTCTATGGACTATCTCAACGCGTTTCTCTGCGGCGGCGTCCTCTGCGCCATCGGGCAGATCCTCATTGACAAGACCCAGCTGACCCCCGCCCGCATCCTGACGGGCTATGTGGTGGCGGGCGTGCTCCTCAGCGCCCTGGGGCTGTATCAGCCCCTGGCGGACTGGGGCGGCGCGGGAGCCACCGTGCCCCTGACGGGCTTCGGCCACTCCCTGGCCAAGGGTGTGAAAAAGGCCGTTGGCGAACAGGGCTGGCTGGGCGTGTTCACCGGCGGGCTGTCCGCCACCGCCGGCGGCATCGCGGCGGCGGTGGTGTTCGGCGTGATCATGGCTTTGATCTTTAAGCCCGGTGATAAGCGGTGACCAGGCCCCCCGGCTTTCCCCTCTGGGGAAGACGGCCAAAGGGCCGGATAGGGTCTCAAAAACGCGGACGGTCTCGTCCGCGTTTTTTCTTTTTTCCCGGCGGCCGGGGCCGCTTTATTTTGTCTCTCTTTTGTCATTATTTTGTTGTTCTTTTCCGCTGGCGGCGCGGTATACTAAACGTATCAGAAAATTCGACAGAAAGGACTGCCCCGCCATGCGCCGACTCACCTGTTTTTTCCTCGCCCTGCTGCTTCTCCTCTCCCTGGCCGCCTGCGGCCAAGCCCCTGATCAGACCCCGTCCCAGCCCGTCGAAGGCCAGACGGAGCCGGAAGCGCCGGAGGCCCCCGCGGAGCCGGAGAGCGAACCGGAGCCCTATGTCATCTCCGACCCCACCGTCATGCCGAAGGGCGGCGTCCGGGACGGCGTGACCTACGTCCCCTGGGACGGCATCGTGGAGCACCTGTTCTTCCACCCGGTGGTGGCCTACCCGGAGCTGGCCTTTGACGGCGACAATCAGGCCAACGGCATCGACGACTACATGGTGACAGTGGACGAGTACAACAAGATTTTGCAGAGCGTCTACGACAAGGGCTATATCCTGGTGGACATCAACGACGTGTGGCGTGAGACCACCGGAGAGGACGGCCAGCCCAAAATGGTCCGCAACACGCTGTACCTGCCGGAGGGCAAAAAGCCGTTGATCCTGTCCTTTGACGACACCAACTACTACCCCTACATGCTGTCCAACGGCTTTGCCTACAAGCTGGTCCTGGGGGACGACGGCAGGATCGCCTCCTGGGGCCGGGATCCGGCGGGCAATGAGGTCATCAGCCGGGACCTGGACGCCATCCCCATTTTGGACAAGTTCGTGGAGGAGCACCCGGACTTCTCCCCCTTCGGCGCCAAGGGCTGCCTGAGCCTGACGGGCTACGAGGGCATCCTGGGCTACCGCACCCAGACCGACACGAAAAGCTGGTCGGCGGAGCAGGAAGCTGACCGCCAGAAGGAGCGGGAGGCCGTCAAGCCCATCATCGCGGAGCTGAAGCGCACCGGCTGGACCTTCGGCAGCCACACCTGGGGCCACATCCGCCTGGGCAGCAAATCCCTGGCGGAGATCCAGGCGGACACCCAGCGCTGGAACGACGAGGTGGCCAGCCTGGTGGGCCCCACCACGATCCTGTTCTACCCCCACGGCGAACGGCCCGACGGCGGCGACTGGCAGCAGACCGGCCCCGCCTTCCAGTATCTCCAGAGCCAGGGCTTCCGGGTGTTCTGCTCCGTTGGCATCGAGAGCTTCAGCTATATCAAAAAGGACATCTGCGCCGTCATCTGCGACCGCCTCCACCCCGACGGCACCACCCTGCGCTATTCCCGCCAGCGGTACTTGCAATTTTACGACGCAAAGGATATTATGGATGTAGACGTCCGTCCCCAGCGGGAGATCAAGTGGGACTGACCGATTTTCAGAATTTTCAGAAGGAGGACACCCCCATGACGCATAAGCACGAAAGGCTTCTCCCCCTCTGTGCCCTGCTGCTGTGCACGGCGCTGGCCCTGACGCCGGTTTTGTCCCGCAGGCAAAGCGGCGTCCCCTCCCTGGAGCGTCTGGAAACGCTGACGGAGGAAACCGCTCTGGACGCCCTCTCCGGCTTTTCCAGAGGAGAGCTGCTGGACGCCTGGGGCAGCCCCCGGCACACCGTGGACGCCCTCTCCAGCCAGTACGCGGACTGCTATGACGCACCCACCCGGGGCGGGTGGATCGTGGTGCGGTACGACACCCATGATACCGTCCTGCGCACCCCGGCCCTGCTGGACACCCTGCCCGTGTGGAAGGTGGATCTGCAGGTGATCGGCTGATCTCCCATTTTGAAAAGAGGACTGGCTGCCATGACCCTTGAAGCATTAAAAGCCCTGGCCATCGCCATGCTGGACCGGGCCTACTGTCCCTACTCCCATTTCCCCGTGGGCGCCGCCCTGGAGTGCGCCGACGGCACGGTGTTCACCGGCTGCAACGTGGAAAACGCCGCCTATCCGGCGGGCATCTGCGCCGAGCGGAACGCCATCTCCCACGCCGTGGCGGAGGGCCATACCAATTTCACCCGCATCGTCATCGCCGGGCGGGGCGATGATTTCTGCACCCCCTGCGGCATCTGCCGCCAGGTGATGCGGGAGTTCGCCCCGGAGCTGGAGATCATCTGCCTCAACGGCGCGGGGGAAGCCCAGACCTTCACCCTGCCCCAGCTGCTGCCCCACAGCTTTGGACCAAGTCACCTGCATCATGAAGCTGAGTAACGAGGAGGCGGCGGCCCGCATTGCCGCCGCGCCGGGGCACGACGTGTGTGTCCTGCGGATCGAGGACGGCGACTTCGGCTGTGAGGAGCACCGGGAGCCCGCGCCTCTGTGGCTGCTGTGCCAGACCGCTGAGGGCGTCCGCTTCTCCCTGGACATCCCCGAGACCCGGGTGGCCGCCCTGGGCCTGACGGAGGGCTGCACCTGCCGCCGGGAGGATCTCCATGCCTGAAAAAGCGGCAAAGTCCCCCATGTGAGCCGCCCCGCGCGCTTTCCCCCCGTCTCAAACGTCCGGATGATCCCCCGGCCCATAAAAACCACGGCGCTCCGGGTCGGAGCGCCGTGGTCGTTTACACCAGCTTTTCAAAATAGAAGAACGTCTCGTCCTCGCCGTTTTTCCGCATACAGGAGGACAGCATTTTGTAGGACGCCTGGTTTTCCCGGAAGCACTTGGCCACCACCCGCGTCAGGTGGAGCTTGTACAGCGCCCAGTCCGCCACGGCGGCGAAGGCCTCGGTGCCATAGCCATACCCGGCGTAAGCGCTGTCGATGCGGCAGCCCAGCTCCGCGCCGCCCCGGCAGTCGAAGCGGTACAGCACCGCCTCGCCGATGAGCTTCCCCTCCAGCCGGACGGCGAAATTCACCGCCTGCCGGTTCTCAAAGTCCCGTTTGGCCACCTCGAAGAAGCTCCGCTCCTCCACCGGGCCGCCCAGGCCCCCCACGTCGTCATAGCCCCACCAGCGGTTCCGCTCCCCGTCCAGCACCAGGGCGTTGTAGGCGGGGATATCCGCCTCTGTCAGGGCGGAGAGGGTCAGCCGCTCCGTCCGCAGCTCCGGGATCTCCGCCGCGTGGCGCAGCAGCTCGTTCTGGGGCTCGAAGCGGTATTTGGGGGCCAGTTTGGCGGGGCCGTACTGCAGTTTCGAGGTCCGCAGCCCCCGGTCCGCCGCGTCGTCCTCCCGGTTGATCCACTGGCAGCCGTCGCCGAAGGCCGTGGCAAAGGCCTGCACCAGGGTGGGATACACGCCGGTATAGGAGTACAGCGCCTTTTCAATGTGGATGATGAGGGTGTCCCCGCACTTCTCCGCCAGGGACAGGGCGATGAGCCTGTCCCCGTCAAACATGCCGCCGCCGAGAAACCAGGGCTTGTCCAGCATCCGCAGCATCTTCTTGGCAAGGGCCAGCTCGTCCCTGGCCTTGGCGTTGTTCCCCTTGGGGAATTCCGCCTCATAGTCCTGCCAGAACCGCTCAATCACGTCTCCGTCCGCCGCCGTCAGGGGCCGGAACTCCGCGTCGGGCCACTGGGCGCGGAATTTCTTGATGTGGTTCCGCTGGCCGGAGTACCTCCGCCCCGCAAAGAGCTGCAGGTCCTCCCGGTAGTACACATAGTCCCGCCAGGTCCGGATGTCGCTGACCCGGACGTAGGGATACCGGGCCAGCAGCCGGGCCGCCTTGCACTCCGGCACCACGGAGATCACCGGCGCCACGCCCTGCTCCAGACAATAGGCCTCGATGGCCGCCAGCGCGGCGTCCTCGTCCCCCTCCGGCCCCGGCACGGGATAGTCGAAGACCGTCTCTTTGCCGATGGTGTTCCGCACCACCAGGCATCCCGCGATCTCCGCCCAGGCGGGATGCAGCGTCTGCCGCCACATCAGCTTGGTCCCCACGGAGTATTCACAGAGTCCGTATTGACAGGTTTTGTAGTATTTCCGCAGCTTTCCGCCGTCCTGCTTGGTCACTGGCTTAAATTGATACATAAAATCATCCTTTTTTCCGGGCAATTGTGCAAATGATCTATATGCAAAACAAAGTTGCAGCATTTGTTGTGCATTTGCTTGACTGGCCTTATAAAATATAGTATTGTTGTATGCAGGCTTCTAATAGCTGATATGAAGAATTGTGATAAGAAAGAGAGGATCCGTTTTGGGAAATGAAAGAGGAACTTGGGGAAGCAATCTCGGCTTCCTGATGGCGGCCATCGGCTCCGCCGTGGGCCTGGGCAATATCTGGGGCTTTCCGTACAAGATGGGCAAGTCCGGCGGCTTCGCCTTTTTGCTCATCTATGTGCTGCTGGCCATCTTCGTGGGCTTCATCATCCTGATGGCCGAGCTGGCCATGGGCCGCAAGACCGGCCAGGGCACCGTGGGCGCCTACCGGACCCTGTCCCAAAAATTCCGCTGGGTGGGCTGGCTGGCAGTGTTCTCCCCCTTTGTCATCCTGAGCTTCTACACCGTCCTGGGCGGCTACTGCATCGAGTATATGTCCCTGAACCTCAGCAATCTGGCCTTTGCCGGGGCGGAGATCCAGACCGGCGCGGACCTGTTCGGCTCCATGCTGACCAACCAGTTCGGCTGCGTCATGTTCACCCTGCTGTTCATCATCATCTGCTACCTCATCAACCGGGGCGGCATCTCCGGGGGCATTGAAAAGTTCAACAAGGTGGGCATGCCCGCCCTGTTCGTCATGCTGGTGATCATCATTGTCCGCTCTGTCACCATGGAAGGCGCCGCGGAGGGCCTGAAATTCATGTTCCTCCCCGGCTACGCCGTCCAGGCGGGCTTCATTGAGACCGCCCCTCACTGGACCACGGTGCTGGCCACCGCCGGCGGGCAGATGTTCTTCTCCCTGTCCCTGGCCATGGGCATCACCATTACCTACGGCTCCTATCTGGACAAGGGCCAGAGCCTGGTCAAAAATTCCTCCATCGTCGTCATCGCGGACACCATCGTCGCCATCATGGCCGGCATCGCCGTGATCCCCGCCGCCGTGGCCAACGGCATCCAGCAGGGCGCTCCGCTGGATCAGATCAAGCTGGGCGGCCCCAGCCTGCTGTTCGTCACCTTGCAGGACGTGTTCCACGCCATGGGCCCCATCGGCCCCCTGTTCGGCGTGATCTTCTATCTGCTGGTGCTGATCGCCGCCATCTCCTCCGCCATTGCCCTGATCGAGGTCATCGCCACCTACTTCCTGGACCGGGCCGTCGCCAGGGGCAAGACCGGCAACCGGCCCAAGGTGGTGTTCTGGGTGTGTATCGCCATTATGGTGGAGGCCGCCATCGTGGCCATCGACGGCCTGGGCAGCAACGGCGTGTACGTCCCCTTCCAGGGCACCTTCCGGGCGCTGGGGATCAGCGAGACGGGCATCGTGGGCGAGTTCAACGACTGCTGGCTGGACTTTATGGACGCCCTGTCCGAAGGCATCGCCATGCCCCTGGGCGCCCTGCTGATGAGCCTGATGATCGGCTGGGAGATCAAGCCCAAGACCCTGCTGGACGAGATCCATGTGGGCAGCAAAGCCAAGCTGGACGCCTTCTTCTCCTTCTGCATCCGGTTCATCGTGCCCCTGGCCATGATCCTGATTTTGGTGGGCCAGATCGACACCTTCTTCCACCTGGGTATCTTCACCTGATACCCTCCGGCCTCAGGCTGCCGAAAAGTCCGCTGGGCTTTTCGGCAGCTTTTTGCATGCCCCGTTTTCCGGCAGGCGGCCTTTTTGCCGCTTCCGGCAGGCTGCTCCCAGTCTGCCCCAACACGATACAGCAAATTCCCCCGGGCCGCGATGGCTTTTGCAACGAACCCGTCCGCTTTCTCAGCAAAACAGGAGAACCGCCGGACGGTCCTCCTGTTTTCATCCTGAAAATTTCTCCCCGCCTCAGTTCATCTGTTTCCGGCGGCTGAGATTCATGGTGCCGTCCTGCATGTTGCCCAGGGAATCCAGGCTCTTGCCGGTGCCCAGCGCCACACAGCTGACAGCGTCCTCGGCGATCATGGTGTGGATGCCGGTGCGGGCGGTGACCAGCTTGTCAAAGCCGGAGACCAGGCTGCCGCCGCCGGTCATAACGATGCCGTTGGTGGAGATATCCGCCACCAGCTCCGGGGGCGTCCGCTCCAGCACGGAGTGGATGGCCTCCATGATGCGCTCCACCGGCTCTTCAAAGGCGTCCATCATCTCCGTGGAGCTGACGGTGACCACCTTGGGAAGCCCTGTCAGCAGGCACCGGCCCTTGACATCCATGGTCTCCTCCTCTTCCTTGGGGAAGACGCAGCCGATCTGTTTTTTCATCTCCTCGGCGGTGCGCTCGCCCACCAGCAGGTTGTGGGTGCGGCGCATATACTTGACCACCGCCTCGTTCAGCTGGTCGCCGGCGATCTTGATGGAGGCGCTCTCCACCACGCCGCTGAGGGAGATGACCGCGATATCCGCGGTGCCGCCGCCGATATCCACCACCATGTGGCCGTCGGGCTTGGCGATGTCGATGCCCGCGCCGATGGCGGCGGCCACAGGCTCCTCGATCAGATAGACCTTCCGGGCGCCGGCCTGGATACCCGCGTCGATCACGGCGCGCTCCTCCACCTCGGTGATGCCGGAGGGCACGCAGATGATGACCCGGGGCTTGAAGAAGGACACCCCCGCCACTTTATGGATGAACTCCCGCAGCATCCGCTCGGTCATGTCGTAGTCGGAGATGACGCCCTCCCGCAGGGGACGGATGGCGATGATGTTGCCGGGGGTGCGGCCCAGCATGGCCTGGGCCTCGGTGCCCACCTTCAGCAGCTTGCCGGTATTCTTATCCATTGCCACCACAGAGGGCTCGTTCAGCACGATGCCCTTCCCCTTGACATATACCAAAACCGAAGCGGTACCCAGGTCGATACCGATATCCTTTGCCATGGACATACTTCCACCTCATTGTTCTTTCTATAGCTTATAGCCTATTATGAACGGTTTTCCCGTATACAATCATACAAGGTATATTATACTGACAGTTTTCCCCGATTGCAACCCCATTATTTTGCGTTTTTGTAAACGTTTTTCCCCAGGCGGGTCAATGCTGCCGCGGCGCACACCACATCCTCCGCCCCGGCGTCCCGCAGCACCCGGACGCACTCCGTCAGCGTGGCCCCGGTGGTGCAGATATCGTCCACCAGCAGGATGCGCTTTCCCCGGATCTTCTCCGGCTCCGCCGGTTGGTACACGCCCAGCACGTTGGCCCGGCGGGCGGCGGCGTCATGGATGCCGGACTGGGCCGGATTGTGTTCCGTTTTTACCAGCAGCCGCACCGGCTCCGTGTCCCATAAGCGGCAGGCGGCCCGGGCCAGCAGCTCCGCCTGGTCGTATCCCCGCTCCCGCAGCCGTTTACGGCTGACAGGCACCCAGGTCACCGTGTCGAACCCGCCGGAAAACCGCTCTGCCGCGCACTGGGCGATCAGGCCCCCAAGGGGCTCCGCCAGCGCGGACGCCCCCTGGAATTTATAGCGCAGGATGCCCTCCCGTGCCAGATCCTCGTACCACAGCGGCGCGGCGCACCGCAGGCCGCCGGGGCCCTCCCGCAGGCCGTCGGCGTCCTCCGTCCACGGCAGGGCGGCCTCGCATTTGGGGCAGATGCCCGGCCTGTCCAGGACTTTTCTGCAAAAGGGGCACTTGGGCGGGAACAGCAGGTCCAGGATGGTTTCCAGCACGCTCATGGCTGTTTCCGCTTTCTGGGGTACGGCGCCGGCTCGTCCGTCAGGCCCACCAGATAGTCGATGCTGACGCCATAGTATTCCGCCAGCCGAACCGCCAAACGCAATGGAAGCTCCCGCTCCCCCCGCTCATATTTCGAGTAAAGAGATTGATCGCACATCAAATAGTCCGCAATGACAGATTGCTTTAAATCTCTGTCTTCACGCAGATCTCGAATCCTTAAGTTCATATGAATCACCGAAATGATTCTATTCTTAGGACATATTGTACTGCTTTATTTTGGACTATTTGTCCTATTCTATTCAGATTGCAGGCTCCCTGCAAGGGGATGCACCCTCCATTTTCTTTCTTGAAGTCCCAAAACGCGGAGGGAATAAACCGCGAAAAAGCATCTTGACGGCGAAAAAACGGTGTGTTATGCTTATCACAGCCGCTGAAACGGGAAGCCGTTTTGGCGGGAGCGGTATGACTGACGGAAGTGGGCCGGGACCACATGAAGTACCGCGGGCGCGGAAGCGTCTTGAATGCCGACCGTCTGGGCGCACTGAATGTTCGGTGCGCCCGTTTTCTTTTTTCGGGCCGCCGGCAGCTTTGAGGAGGATATGCACCATGGAATTCAAAACCGATATCGAAATCGCCCAGTCCTGCGCCATGAAGCCCATCACCGAGATCGCCGAGACCGCCGGGGTGGACGGCCGGTATCTGGAGCTGTACGGCAATTACAAGGCCAAGGTGGACTACCGCCTGCTGCGGGAGAGCAAGCGCCCCGACGGCAAGCTGATCCTGGTCACCGCCATCAACCCCACCCCCGCCGGCGAGGGCAAGACCACCACCACCGTGGGCCTGGCGGACGCCATGCGCCGCCTGGGCAAGAACACCCTGGTGGCCCTGCGGGAGCCCTCTCTCGGCCCCGTGTTCGGTGTCAAGGGCGGCGCCGCCGGCGGCGGCTATGCCCAGGTGGTGCCCATGGAGGACATCAATCTTCACTTCACCGGCGACTTCCACGCCATCGGCGCCGCCAACAATTTGTGCGCGGCCATGCTGGACAATCACATCCAGCAGGGCAACGCCCTGGGCATCGATGTCAAGCGCATCACCTGGAAGCGCTGCGTGGACATGAATGACCGCCAGCTGCGCAGCATCGTGGACGGCCTGGGCGGCCGGATGCAGGGCGTGCCCCGGGAGGACGGCTTCGACATCACCGTGGCCAGCGAGATCATGGCGGTGCTGTGCCTCGCCGCCGACATCCCCGACCTGAAGGCCCGCCTTGGCCGGATGGTGGTGGCCTATACCTACGACGGCAGGCCCGTCACCGCCCACGACCTGAAGGCCGAGGGCGCCATGGCGGCCCTGCTGAAGGACGCTTTGAAGCCCAATCTGGTCCAGACCCTGGAGGGAACCCCTGCCTTCATCCACGGCGGGCCCTTCGCCAACATCGCCCACGGGTGCAATTCCGTCATGGCCACGAAGATGGCCCTGCGGCTGGCGGATTACGCCGTCACCGAGGCGGGCTTCGGCGCGGATCTGGGGGCGGAGAAGTTTTTGGACATCAAATGCCGCCTGGCGGGCCTGACCCCCAGCGCCGTGGTGGTTGTCGCCACCGTCCGGGCGCTGAAAAACCACGGCGGCGTGGCCAAGGCCGACCTGAACGAGGAGAACCTGCCCGCCCTGGAAAGGGGCCTGCCCAACCTGCTCCAGCATGTGGAGAACATCACCAAGGTCTACGGCCTGCCCTGTGTGGTGGCCATCAACGCCTTCCCCACCGACACCGCCGCGGAGCTGAAGCTGGTGGAGGACAGATGTAAGGAACTGGGCGTCAATGTGGCCCTCAGCGAGGTTTGGGCCAAGGGCGGCGAGGGCGGCCTGGCTTTGGCGGAGGAGGTCGTCCGCCTGTGCGGCCAGCCCAATGACTTCCGCTTCGCCTACGACACGGAGGACGGCATTGAGCAGAAGCTCAACGACATCGCCCGGAAGATCTACCACGCCGACGGCGTGGAGCTGACCGCCGGGGCCAGGAAGCAGATGAAGGAGCTGGAGGCCCTGGGCTTTGACAAGCTGCCCATCTGCATGGCGAAGACGCAGTATTCCTTCTCCGACGACGCAGCCAAGCTGGGAGCGCCCAGGGGCTTCACCATCACGGTGCGGAATCTGAAGGTCTCCGCCGGCGCGGGCTTCCTGGTGGCGCTGACGGGAGACATCATGACCATGCCGGGGCTGCCGAAGGTGCCTGCGGCGGAGAAGATCGACGTGGACGAGAATGGAAAGATCACCGGGCTGTTCTGATTGAACTATGCAAAGGCCGCCGGAAACAGTTCCGGCGGTCTTTCTTCATATTCGTTCTCAGTCCGCGTCGGGCCAGACGGACCGGGCGATCTCCCGGACCAGGGCCAGCTTTTTCCACTGGCTGGCCGCCTCGATGGCGTTGCCCTCCTGAGTGGAGGAGAAACCGCACTGGGGAGACAGGCACAGCTGCTCCAGCGGGACGATCTTCGCCGCCTCGGCGATGCGGGCGCGGATGCGGTCGGGGTCCTCCAGGGCGCCGGACTTGGTGGTCACCAGGCCCAGGACCAGCTTTTGGCCCTTCAGATAGCGCAGGGGCTCAAAGCCGCCGGAGCGCTCGTCGTCATACTCCAGGAAGAAGCCGTCGAAGCCCTCGATGGCCAGCAGGCGGCAGGCGATCTTTTCATAGGTGCCCTCATACAGCCAGCGGGACATGAAGTTGCCCTTGCACATGTGGGTGGTGATGGTCATGTCGGCGGGGCGGCCCTTCAGGGCCTCGGTGGTGATGTCGCCGAAGACGTCGATCAGGTGGTCGGGATCGTAGCCGCAGGACTCGATGCGCTCCCGGAAGCGCTGGGAGAACAGCGCGCCCCAGCTGGTGTCGTCCAGCTGCAGATAGCGGCAGCCGGCGTCGTAAAAGGCCCGGATGGCCTCCTGATAGGTTTTGGCAAGGTCCGACGCCAGAGCGTCCAGGTCGGGGTACACCGGGGCGGCCTTATACTGCTGGGAGAGGACCACGGAATCCAGCGTCACCATGTTGGGGCCGGGAATGGTCTGCTTCACCAGAGTGTCTCCGGCGGCCTGCCGGGTGAAGCGGAAATGCTCCAGAAAGGGGTGCTCGGCGCTGAAGGAAATGGGCCCGCTGAGGTATGTGCCCTGCATCATCTTCTTCACGCCGAAGCCGGCGGTCTCGAAATCATAGACCGTGACGCCGTTGAGGCCGGCCAGGAAATCCAGGTGCCACCAGCGGCGGCGGAACTCGCCGTCGGTCACGGCGTGGAGGCCGGCCTCCTTCTCCTGGGCGATCAGGGTGGTGATGCAGTCGTTTTCCACCTGGGTCAGGGCCTCTTTCGTGATGGTTCCGGCGGCAAACTGCTCCCGGGCCTCCTTCAGGCCGGCCGGACGCAGGAAGCTGCCCACGATGTCATAGCGGAACGGGCCTTTTTGTGTATGCATGGCGATTCTCCTTTTTTATTTTTCTTTGGCCGCAAGGGGCGGCGGGCCGGGGAACGCGCCCCGCGGGATGGGGACGGGCGGTCTGTGCCCCGAATGGGGTATCTCCGCCCCTACTGGGGCAGGGTCTGGACCATGCCCCGGGCGCAGTCCACGGAGACCAGGGTGCCGTCGGTCAGGCGGCGGGTGGCGTCGGCGGCGCCGACGATCACCGGCTTATCCAGGGTCAATCCCACGGTGGCGGTATGGCAGTCGGCGCTGGCCTCCTCGCTGATGACGGCGGCGGCCTGCCGGATATAGGGCAGCAGGTCGTTGGTGGTGTAGGGCACCACCAGCACGTCGCCGGGGCGGAACTTCTCCGCCACATCCTCCAGCGCGCGGCAGACGCACAGGGGGCCGGTGGCCTTCTGATCGCCCACGCCGATGGCATTGAGGAGAGACCCGCCCACCTGCTGGACGCGGATCATATTGGTGGTGCCGGCCACGCCCACGGGCACGCCGGCGGTGACCACCACCAGATCCCCCTGCTTCACAAGGCCCGCCTCCTCCGCCGCCTGGACGGCGAAATCCACCAGCTCGTCAGTGCTGCTGGCGTAGGGCATGGTGATGGGCTCCACACCCCAGTACAGGGCCATCTGGCGCTGGACCTGGGGGTCCAGCAGCAGGGCCACCACCGTGGTGCTGGGCCGGAAGCGGCTGACCATCTGGGCGGTGACGCCCCGCTGGCTGACGGTCAGGATGGCATCGGCGCCGATGTCCAGGGCCGTGGTGCAGGCGGCGTGGGCCGTGGCGGCGGTGATGGAAAGCTTGGTCTTCTTCCCCTTTTTCACGGGCTTGTCATATTCGATGCTGGCCTCGGTCCGCTGGGCGATGGCGTCCATGGTGCGGACGGCCTCCACCGGGTACTTGCCCGCCGCCGTCTCGCCGGAGAGCATGATGGCGCTGGTGCCGTCGTAGATGGCGTTGGCGACGTCGGTGATCTCCGCCCGGGTGGGGCGGGGATTTTCCATCATGGAGTCCAGCATCTGGGTGGCGGTGATGACCGGCTTGCCGCAGGCCACGCACTGGGCGATCATGTTTTTCTGGATCAGGGGGATCTCTGTAAAGTCGATCTCCACGCCCATATCGCCCCGGGCCACCATGACGCCGTCCGCCACCGCCAGGATGTCCGCCAGGTTGCTGATGCCCTCCTGGTTTTCGATCTTGGCGATGATGCGGATGTTGGAGTGCTTTTGATCCAGCAGGCGGCGCAGCTCCCGCACGTCGGCGGCGGTGCGGACGAAGCTGGCGGCGATATAGTCGAAGCCCTGCTCCACACCGAAGAGGATATCCTCCCGGTCCCGCTGGCCCATGTAGGGCATGGACAGCCGGACATTGGGGACGTTGACGCCCTTGTTGTCCTTCATGACGCCGTCGTTCTCCACCCGGCAGCGGATGGAGGAAGCGGTGGTCTCCAGCACCGTCAGGCGGACCAGGCCGTCGTCCAGAAGGATGGTATCCCCCTCCTTCACGTCGCTGGGCAGCTCGGCATAGGTGATGGCGCAGCGGGTCCCGTCGCCCGCCACGTCCTCGGTGGTCAGGGTAAATTCCTGGCCGGCCTTCAGCTCCGCAGAGCCGTTTTCAAAGCGCTTCAGACGGATCTCGGGGCCCCGGGTGTCCAGCATGGCGGCCACGGGCAGGCGCAGCTCCTCCCGCAGGGCCTTCAGCTGGTCCAGGCGGGCCTTGTGCTCTTCATGGCTGCCGTGGGAGAAGTTGAAGCGGGCCACGTTCATGCCCGAGAGCATCATCTCCCGCAAAACGCCCTCCCGGTCCGTGGCAGGACCCAGAGTGCAGACGATCTTCGTTTTTCTCATGGTTGTTTCCACCTTTCCCGCCTGGACAGGCAGAGGGCGCCCTCCGCGGAAGCGGCGGCGCGCGCGGCTGGCAGGCCGTTGGGCTTTGCCTGTATTTGGCTGAGGTAATCGTTTTTTCGCAAGAATATTGTACCATAGCTTTGGGAGATGTAAAGGAAAAAGTTTGTAAAGCACTTTAAAATTTGCCGGAAACCACTTGACACGCAAAAGCGCGTCGTGTATTATTACTAATAAGGTTAGTAATTTTATTAGGAGATGACGTCGTGGATTATTACAAACTGGCTGACCAGCTTATAGATTTGCGCGCAAAAGCGCCGCGAACCAAAATGGACCGTTCCATTTCTCAAATGGGCCAGGGAGAGGTTTTCGTTTTAAACTATTTATCGGCAAACGGAAATGAGGCCTATCCCAAAGATATCAGCAAGGCCGTCAAGCTGACGACCGCAAGAATCGCGGCTATTCTGAAATCCCTGGAAGCACAAGAATTGATCACCAAAACGAAAGACTCCCTTGACCACCGTCAGGCAATCGTAAAATTGACCGAAAAGGGGATCACTCTTGTCGGGGAGCGCAGAGCGGCGCTGCTTCAATCCACCGCCAAAATATTGGAGGCGCTGGGAGAAGAGGACGCAAAGGCCTATGTCCGGATTCAGGAAAAACTCATAAATTTAGAAAATATTTGGAAATAAGTCCACAAATCATGCTGTGGGCTTATATTTCACGCAAAAAGCTAATAGAATTAGCTTTTATGTTAGTAAATAGAGGAGATTTCGCTATGCTGGAAGAAACTGAGAGACTGACCAATTTATATCCCGGTATTTCAGAGCTTCAGGATCAGATCAGAAAAACTTATTCCGAACAAAATAAAACCGCCAAAAAGGGGCAGATCGTTTTTGTCGGCTCCTCTCTTATGGAAATTTTCCCCATCGAGGAACTGCAAAAGGGCCTGGCCCTGGACAAGTTGATCTACAATCGCGGTGTCCGCGCAACGACCACGCAGGATGTATTGGACCATATGGACACGCTTATATTTGACCTGCAGCCAAGCAAAATCTTTATCAACATCGGAAGCAATGATATCGGATTTTGTGTGCCGGAGCAGGTGTTCTTGGGAAATTATGATGAAATACTGCGAAGGATCAAGGAAAAGCTGCCTGACACGGCGGTGTATGTCATGGCTTATTATCCGGTAAACACAGTGGATGACTTTGGGGAAAGCAAAGAGGGCCATGATTCCCTTTTCCAAACCAGGAACAATGATATTTTTAAATCCGCCAGCCAAAAAGTCCAAAAGCTGGCGGAAAAATACGGCTGCCAATTCATCAATGTCAATCGCGGCCTAACCGACAAGGCGGGAAATTTGCGAAAGGAGCTGACATTTGACGGAGCGCACATGTTTCCGGCGGGATATCGAATCGTATTGGAAAATTTAAAAGAATATCTATAAATGCGGGCGCATCGGCGCGCGGCAAAAAACCGGAGACGGCCGTGCCGTCTCCGGTTTGGAGGCAGGGATGCTCAGATGTCCAGCTTGGCTTTCAGCGCCGCGATCATCTCCTGATACTCCCCGTCGCTCAGCAGGACGGGCTGGGGATTGGTGATGGCGAAGGCGCCGCCGAACTCAAAGCCCCCCTCGTACTTGGGGACGATGTGGAAGTGCAGGTGGGGATTGGTGTCGCCGAAGGAGCCCAGGTTGATCTTGGTGCAGCCCCACAGCTCCTTCACGGCGCCGGAGGCCCGGGCCAGATCGTCGGCGAAGTCCGCCAGCTCCTGGGGATCGCACTCGCACAGTTCCTTCTTGTGGTCCTTCAGCGCCAGGGCGCAGCGGCCCTTGTGGGCCTGGTCCTTGAATAAGTAGAGAACGCCGGCCTTCATCTCGCCGACCTTAAACATAATGGCCTCCCGGCCCTCGTGATGCTCGTCACAGTAAAAGCAGCCCATGGGTATATATCCTCCTGTTCGTTTTGGGGCCTGGCCCCTTTTCCAATACCATACAACCCCGGCGGGCCGCCGTCAAGGGAAAACCCATGCGGCGGGCGGAGGATTTTCCCAAAAGCAGGCGGGCGGAGGAGGGGCCGTGCAAATTTTTCGCAAATTTTCCGTAAATTTTCCCTTGCCCTCCCGTGGGTTTCCCCCTATAATCAAATGCAGAAAGACAACACGGACAGGGGAGGCGGTCTGTTGCACAACCGATACGAAAAGATCTTTCCGGGCACCATCGCGGTGTCCTGCGTCATGATGCTGCTGGGCGTCCTGCTGGACGACCCGGCCAATATCCTGCCGGGGCTGTATCACATCGTCACCATGCAGGATCTGCTGATCACCGACTATGTGTACATCGCCGGGGTGGGGGCCACCCTGATCAATTCCGGGCTGGTCACCATTTTGTCCATTCTCATCATCAAGCTGTCCGGGGACCCCTTCAACGGCTTCACCATCGTGGAGATGGGGCTGATGGCGGGCTTCTCCCTGTTCGGCAAGAATGTGTTCAACATCTGGCCCATCATCCTGGGCACCTGGCTGTACGCCAAGTACCAGAAGGAGCCCTTTGCCAAGTACGCCTCCGTGGCCCTGCTGGCCACCTCCCTGGCGCCCATGGTCAGCTATATGGCCCTGGGCAGCATCCACGCCAGCCTGCCCCTGGGCATCCTCACCGGCATTGTCATCGGCTTTGTGCTGCCCTCCCTGTCCGCCTATACATACAAGATCCAAAACGGCATGAATCTTTACAACATGGGCTTCGCCTGCGGGCTGCTGGCCATGATGATCGTGCCCATCCTCACCGCCTTCGGCGACCACCCGGATTCCGCCCTCTACTGGGCGGAGGGGTACAACGGCACTTTTGCCATCGTGCTGGGGGTGCTGTGCGCCGCGGCCATCCTGACAGGGCTGTTCGCCACCGGCGCCCCGCCCTGGGCGGTGTGGGCCGGATACCGGCGGCTGCTGTCCACCACCGGGCGGGCGCCCAGCGATTATCTGCGCATGTTCGGCGCGGGGCCGGTGCTGGTCAACATGGGCGTCAACGGCCTTTTGGGCATGGCGTATGTCTTTATCGTGGGGGGCGACCTCAACGGCCCCACCCTGGGGGGCATTTTCACCATTATGGGCTTTTCCGCCTTCGGTAAGCATGCCTTCAACATCGTCCCCGTGATGGCGGGCATCGCCCTGGGGGCTTACGGCATGCACTATACGCCGGACTACCCCTCTCTCCAGCTGGCGGGGCTGTTCGGCACCACTCTGGCCCCCATCGCGGGGCACTTCGGGTGGCCCTACGGCATTCTGGCGGGCTTCATCCACTCCGCCCTGGTCTTGCAGACCGGCGGGCCGGTGGCAGGGCTGAACCTTTACAACAACGGGTTTTCCGGCGGCCTTATCGCCATCGTCCTCTACCCTACCATCACGGCCATTGCCCGGCACCGCCGGCCCAAGCTGCGGGACGAGGATTACTACGACCTGTTTGAGGAGGACCAGCCCATCGACACCTCCACCTGGCGCACCCACGAGAAGGTCAGCGGGCAGAGGGTGGAGGAACCGGCGGACTCCGTGCCGGACAGCCGCTTTCCCGATCTGCCGGAGGACGCGGACGACCCCAGTGAGGTACACTGAGGGCAGCGCTCTGGCAAGGGCCGGGACCTGACAAAACCGGATGCCAAACCATGAACCGGCGCACGGCAAATGGCCGTGCGCCGTTT
>ENA-UOJC01002139-UOJC01002139.1-human-gut-metagenome-genome-assembly--contig:-C104-NODE-2139-length-22566-cov-5.294523_pt1 | contig 22566 bp, 16 predicted proteins | sample MGYA00242339_ERZ723886 | MGnify/ENA metagenome assembly ERZ723886 | reverse complement strand
CCGATGGCGATTTTCCGGATTCTTTCAAGGTCAACACTTGAAGTCACCTGGCTCTCATATGCATCGTTGTCTTCTTTCAGCTCGGCCAGTTGGGATTCAAGAGTGGCCAGCTGGCTTCTTTTACTGGTGCATTCTGTTTTCAGTTTCAGATAATTAATACTGCAAAACACAATAAGGATACCAAGTGCAGCCAGAAATATGGCAAAATTACGGTTCATATTATTGGCTTTCGCACGGTTTCTCCTGGCTGCCTTACTAAGCGGCTTGTTCCCCCGGACCTGCTGCTCTGGTGTGGTCAGCTCTGGTTTTGCCTTATTTTTACGAACAGAATGCTCTGGCTGACGGTACTCTCTCCGCTCAGGAACTTCCTGGACTTTTCGGACAGTGTTGCCATCAACATACACATTTTGTGGACGTCTTTTACCTGACACAGTATTCGTATGTCTGCCTGTCTCCGCCATTTTTTACCCTTCTTTTAAACTTTTTTTTCAAAAATTCTAAGCTTAGCACTCTTAGAACGCGGGTTTTCTTCCATTTCTTCATCACTTGGAAGAATTGGCTTCCTTGTGATAACTCTCCCCTTGGATTTCTTTCCGCACACACATACCGGAAAATCCGGTGGACAGGTACACGGGTTCTCATTTTTTCGAAAAATTGTTTTTACAATTCTGTCTTCCAGTGAATGGAACGTAATAATGCAAAGCCTTCCGCCATCATCCAGAAGATCAATCATCCCATCAAGTGAATCACGAAGAACATCCAGTTCCTTATTCAGCTCAATTCTGATTGCCTGGAACGTACGCTTAGCCGGATGACCTCCTGCTGCCTGTATCTTCATAGGTATGGATTCCCGGATGATCTGTGTAAGCTGGCCCGTTGTCATAATGGGGCTCTGCTGTCTTGCTGCTACTATATGTTTCGCGATATTTTTCGCAAATTTATCTTCACCGTAATCGCGGATAATGCGATACAGTTCTCTTTCTTCATAACCGTTAACAATGTCACTGGCAGTCTGTGTCTGTCTCTGATCCATGCGCATGTCAAGAGGTGCATCTACCCGATAGGTAAATCCACGTTCCTCATTGTCCAGCTGATAGGAGGATACTCCCAAATCCAGAACAATACCATCAACCTTGTGAATTCCCCTTGCGGCAAGCTCCTGTACCATGTAACAATAATTGCTGCGAATGATTGTCACCTGGTCAAAGGCGGCAAGCCGTTCACTCGCAGCAATTATCGCATCCTGGTCTTGATCTATACCAATAAATCTCCCCTTGGCAGAAAGTTTCCTGCATACCTCAATGGCATGTCCTGCGCCGCCCAAAGTGCCATCCACATAGATTCCATCCGGCTTAATATTCAGCCCGCCAACGGTCTCGTCCAGTAATACAGATTTGTGTTTAAATTCCATTTCCGTCTCCTGTTGGATTTCTCGCTTATTTTATGCTCAGATGACGATTCCCATGTTCTCCATGTCGGCAGCAATGCTGTCCATATCGTCATAATTGCAATTCTCGCTCCATTTCTCCTTGCTCCAGACTTCTACTCTGCTTAAGTTTCCAGCCAGAATAACATCTTTCTCCAGACCAGCGAACTCACGTAACGTCTGTGGTACGAGAATTCTCCCCTGCTTGTCCAGTTCACATGTTGTTGCACCTGCAACAAAGAAGCGCGAAAAGGCTCTAGCGTCTTTATTTGTAAGTGGTAATGCACGGAGTTTCTCTTCAAAGGCTTCCCATTCATCCATAGGATAAATATAAAGACAACCATCAAGTCCTCTGGTAAGAACAAATTCCTCACCTAAAGGTTCCCGAAATTTCGCCGGGATGATCAAACGCCCCTTCGCGTCGATTGTGTGATTGTACTCGCCCATGAACATAAAAACTCACCTACTCTCGTGAAATACGAGTCTCCCCCTCGTATCTCATGACGGGAAACAAATGGAAGTTCTGCCACTTCGTCCCCATTTGTCACCACTTTTCTCCACTTCCTACCACTTATGAACCCATTCTAACCCATTTGCCCCTAAATTACAAGTGGGAAATTATGAAATCTATTACATAATTCTGTTACAAAGTCCTTACAAACAGCGAAAATGCAGTCAAAAAATTTTTATATACAAATAAATCCTGCCCTGCAGGACTTTTTATATTGCCGGAAATTCCAGCGAAATTACCTATTACACACAAAAAAACGCCACTTCAGTGGGATTCGCTCCCACCAAAATAACGTTTTGTTTAGTCCAGATTCAGGTATCTGACAATCATATGATCAATCTTTCTGCTCATGGGCAGGTTTTTTCGCAAATCTGCGCGGCTGGCTATACAACCATTCATCTTCTTCTGAAGCTGTCGGACCCTTCGCAGCAACAGTTTCTTCTTCAGAAATCCTGGCATTTTCTTCCACATGATTTTCTGTACCGGAAGCTTCTGGAAAGGCTTCCTCCTCAGAAACTTCTTCTGTATCTTTCTCTGAGTCCTCCTCATAGAAATCCTCAGCAGCTGAATTTTCCTCTTCCACGATTTTCTCTGTGTTCTCTTCATCCTGAAGATTTTCTTCCGGATGCTCTTTCTCCACAGACGAAGTTTCTTCTGATTCTTCGGAATCATGTTCATAAGCAGATGCTGTTCCGTTATAGACTTCCCGAACACCTGCGGCATCTCCATCTGCAAAAGCTCTCTCCAGTCTGAGCCGGTCTCTGTATTCTTCTGCTTCAGCTTCTCTGGCTGCTCTTTCCTGCGCTTCATAGTCCTGTTCTCTCCTGCGTCTGCGCCTTGCCGCCCTCTTTTTCGCCATGGTTTCTTCCACAACTGCGATCATAGCACAGATTACAAACATTGCTGCTGAGATCAGCTGGGAAATTCCAACAGAAGTTCCCGGAATCATAAGCTTGTCTGTTCGAAGAAGTTCTATGCAAAATCGTCCGAGACCATATCCTGCCAGATATTTCAGAAATACTTCTCCGTGGAAATGTTTTTTGCGCTTCCACACAAGCATCAGGAGAAACAAAAGCAGACACCAAAGACTCTCGTATAAGAAAACCGGATGTACTTGAATATAAGAAGTTCCACCTATTGTCTCCAGGTTTTCCCTCATTGCAGATGTCACTTCGCTGGAACGCACAGCAGATAAAGGGAGCTGCATTGCAAATATGCTGTTGGTATACTCACCGAAAGATTCCCTGTTAAAGAAATCTCCCCACCTTCCTATTATCTGCGCAATAACGATTCCCATGCTGGCAGTATCTGCCATCTGCATAAAAGATTTTCTGCGCACGCCGCAGTAAATGGCAGCTCCCAGCATTCCTCCAAACAGACCGCCGTAGAATGTAAGTCCGCCATTTCTCACATTAAAGATCTCAATAATATTGCCCTTATAAAGATTCCAGGAACATAAAACATAAAGCATTCTGGATCCGACCACCCCCAGAAGCAGGGATATGATCATCATTTCCAGATAATCGTCTTTATTCTCGCCGCAGCGCTTCGCTTCCAGAATCACAAATCCCATTCCCAGAAGCATTCCCAGAGCTATTACAAGGCCAAAAAATGTAATCTCAAATCCAAATATTTGAATGGATTTCCCCACATAATCCAGGTTTATTCCCAGATTCGGAAACTGAATTGACATTTATGCTATCCCTCTGTTTCTATTACTTATCAGACATTGAAACGGAATAAGATCACATCGCCATCCTGTACTACGTAATCCTTACCTTCCATTCTTACAAGACCTTTTTCTCTTGCGCCTGCATAGGAGCCACAGTCAAGAAGATCCTGATAGTTTACCACCTCAGCCTTAATGAATCCACGCTCAAAATCAGAATGAATCTTACCTGCTGCCTGCGGAGCCTTGGTTCCAATCTTGATGGTCCATGCTCTGGTCTCATCTTCTCCGGAGGTCAGGAAGCTCATAAGTCCAAGGAGATGATAACTTGCCTTAACCAGCTTCTCAAGTCCTGATTCCTTGAGTCCAAGATCCTCCAGGAACATTTTTCTCTCATCCTCATCCAGTTCGGAAATCTCTTCCTCGATCTGAGCACAGATTACGAAAATCTCACTGTTCTGCTCTGCAGCATATTTTCTTACAGCCTGTACATGCGCATTGTCAGCACCATCATTTGCAAGATCGTCTTCTGCAACATTTGCAGCGTAAATAACCGGTTTCTGAGTGAGCAGATTGTATGTTCCCATCCATGCTTCCTCATCCTCATTCTCCAGTTCCATAGTGATGGCCATTTTGCCGTCTTCCAGCCATTTCTTGATCTTCTGAAGGAAATCAAGCTCTTTAGCAGCTTCTTTGTCCATACGGGCAGTCTTGGTAACCTTTGCAATTCTTCTCTCCAGGATCTCAAGATCAGAGAAAATAAGCTCCAGGTTAATAGTCTCAATATCACGGATCGGATCGATGCTTCCATCTACGTGGATTACATTGGTATCCTCAAAGCAGCGTACTACATGAACGATTGCATCGACTTCACGGATGTTTGCAAGGAACTGATTTCCAAGACCCTCTCCCTTAGAAGCGCCCTTTACAAGTCCTGCAATGTCAACAAATTCTATAACAGCCGGTGTCACTTTCTTGGAATGATAAAAATCACCAAGCAGTGCAAGTCTTTCATCCGGCACAGTAACAACTCCCACATTCGGGTCAATGGTACAGAAGGGATAGTTCGCAGATTCTGCACCTGCCTTTGTCAGGGAATTAAAAAGTGTACTTTTTCCTACATTTGGAAGTCCAACGATACCTAATTTCATTTTATCCTATATCTCCTTATTTTTAGGGGCGTTTGACATTTCTTTACGCCATTCTTTTGCTATTATACCACAAACAATAAAAATATGATATATTTCCGGCCCCATATTGTCTTCTCTATACATCTTTTTATTTTAGCATACCCAACTCTTTCCATCAAGACAAAAGCTCTGGACAATCTGATAAATTTGAAAAAACACCTCATATTTCCAATTGAATATGAAGTGTTTCTCTTTCGTAATACATCATTTATTTCAAATCTCTGGACATGATCATAAGAAGACTGCCTTTTTCGTAGAGTACCTTGGCCTTTTCTTCCTGGATCTCGTTGCTAACGGTGCGGCCGCAGTTATCTGTAGTAAGGCGGTAATGATCCAATGGGTATTTAAACCCCTTCAAAGTAAGACCTTCAACCGTTTCACCGGCTGCGAAAAAGGAAACATATTTTCCGAATTGACTGTCTTTTCGAATAATATGGCCATTTTCCACAAGACAGATGTAATTCTGAGCATCTGCCAGGATCACATTGACACCCTTTTGTCTGCCATATCCCAAAAGTCCCATGTTTCCAATAAAATGATCTAGTCTTCCACCAGTTGCGCCAAGAATAAGAATATTCTTTGCCCCTCTTCTTATTGCCAGATTTAAAGTAGACTGGGTATCTGTATCATCCTTTTCAGGATTCAGTCTGACAATTTCTGTATGGTCAAGACTCTCCAGATATGCCTTTCCAGCACCTGATAAACTGTCAAAATCACCGTCCACAATATCCGGGACAAGACCTGTTTCCAGAAAGAAATCCAGTCCTCTGTCAGCCGCCAGCAAAAGCAGCTTCTTGCCTTTTCGCTCTTCTTCTATTTTTCTTATAAAATCGAGGGCAAAATCTTTCTGGATCATGCCCCCGCTTACGATTACTGTATCTATCATTCTATCTCTCACTCAATCCTGTCACCAATCTCTTCGATCTGTTTCTGAATATGGCGGACATTCTGGGCAATATCACCGCCGAATACCCAGGATCCGGCAACAAAGATATTGGCACCAGCTTTCATAACAGTCTCTATGGTACCTTCATTGATTCCACCGTCAACCTCAATATCCACATTCAGATTCTCTTTGTCGATCAGTTCTCTCAGTTCCTGAATCTTCTCTGTACACTCGTCCATATATTTCTGTCCGCCAAAGCCAGGCTGAACAGTCATTACCAAAACCATATCCACATCCTCAAGCATATGGCTGATATCATTTACCGGAGTTGCAGGCTTGATGGAAACACCAACTTTCACTCCTGCATCCTTGATACGCTCTATAGTACGTTCCAGATCCTCACATGCCTCAGCATGAACGGTGATGGAATCCGCACCACAATTTACAAAATCCTGAATGTATCTTTCCGGCTCTGTCACCATAAGATGAACATCAAAAAACATCTTGGATTCTTTACGGATGGATTTGATCACCGGCATACCAAAGGAAATGCTCGGTACAAAATCTCCATCCATAACATCAATATGGAGCCATTCAACTCCTTCGTTTTCAAGAATTTTAATCTGTTCGCCCAGACGGTTAAAATCCGCTGATAAAATGGAAGGGCATAGCTGATACATAGTTTTAGTATCTCCTTTTCTCTTTTAATTCCTCATATAAAGCCAGATAGTTGTCATACCGCTGCTGACTAATTTTACCTTCAGACAGAGCTTTCTTCACTGCACAGCCCGGTTCATGAATGTGCATACACCCCTGAAACCGGCATTGCGGCTCATACATTACAAATTCCGGGAAGTAATCCCGAAGCTCCTCTTCCTTCATATCGGTAAGATACAAAGAAGAAAATCCCGGAGTATCCACCAGGAAAGTATTCTTTTCCACCGGGATTACCTGGGAATGTCTGGTGGTATGCTTGCCGCGCTTCAGTTTTTTGCTGATCTCACCAGTCTCCATCTGCACTTCACCCTGCATACAGTTGGTAATGGAAGATTTCCCCACACCGGAAGGTCCTGCAACTACTGTTGTTTTTCCCTTCAGTATCTCATGGATCTCGTCCATTCCCTCTCCCTCATAGGTACTGGAAAGCACTACACGATATCCACATCCAGTGTAGATTTCGTAAAGCTTTTCCATTTCTTCCTTCTCTCCCACATCTTTCTTATTGAAGCAGATAACTGCAGGAATTTCCTGCTGCTTCATCATAATCAGAAAGCGGTCCAGAAGAAGAAAGTTAGGCTTTGGATTCTCCATGGCAAAAATCAAAAATGCCTGATCTACGTTGGCAACAGCAGGACGGATAAGTGAATTGCGGCGGGGAAGAATGGAAGTTACACTGCCTTCCTTCTCCTCCTCATCCAAAACGGTAATCTCCACATTATCACCTACCAGAGGCTTGAAATTATCCTTTCGAAAAATTCCTTTTGCTTTACATTCGTAAACATTGCCGTCTTCCGCATAGATATAATAGAAGCCTGCAATTCCTTTAATGATCTTTCCCTGCATGGATTACTCAACCTTCTCAAAAGTAAGAGGATAATGGCCAAGTTCCTGATAGCTTCCATCAGATTGCTGCTCAGACAGATATAAAGTACCCTCAGCAACTCCTGGTGCACCTGTAATATCCAGCTGATATGGGAAAGTAAGCTGCTGTCCTTCTACCACAGAGCTTGCTTTTGGAGCGCCGCCTACATTCTGAACAAGCTCCAGTCTGATCAGACCTCCATTATATCCGGTAGGCGTATTCAGTTTCTGTGTACATTTCCATACTTCGCCATTTGCTACTGCTGCAGTAGTATCAGAGGAACTCTGATCCTCAGTATTCTGTGAAGAAGTATCCTGACTTCCACTGCTTACAATAAGAGTGATCGTATCGTTATCCGGATCTGCATATACCGGGTTGTCATCTGTATATCCTATAGGATCCTGAGAGATAACAGTTCCCTCTGCAACGTCTGTGCTCATCTGCATTTCCACATTAATATTAATGAATTTGCCAAGCTTGGCAATTGCATCATTCTTCTCCATTCCGGTTACATCTGGCACCTGTACACTGTCACCATAATTAATACCACGGCTGATGGTAAGAGTAACTGTATCGCCTGCCTTGACAGTAGTTCCTGCTGCAGGCTCAGTATCAAGGACACATCCAATGTCTACCATAGAAGACTGACTTTCATCCGGGTAAATCTTATTGATCTGAACCGTTAAGCCCTGGCTTTCCAGAGTTTCCTGCGCCAAAGCGCCATTCTGACCGAACATATCTGTAAGGGTAACGGACTCAGAACCTTTACTTAAATAATAGTTAACAGTTGAATTTTTAGCTACCTTTGTTCCCTGTACAGGATCCTGTGAAGAAATCTTGCCTTTTTCCTGTGTGGAAGCCTCTTCACCTTTGTAGGTCATTCCGATATTTACAGAAGCGCAAAGTTCCTGTGCCTCAGCCTCTGTCTTACCGATAAGATCAGGTACTGGTACCATACCATCATCTTCGTCAGCAGCCTGGGTAACCTGTGCCTGCTGATTCTGCTGATCCAAAGAAGAATCCTTGCTGTCTCCGATCAGACCTGCTGCCTTTCCCACAACAAGAATTACCGCGATCAGAACTGCGGCACCTATGATCAAAGCAATAATACTTCCAGCTACACTGACGCCTCTTTTCTGCTTTTTGATACGTCTTTCTCTCTCTTCCCGCTCTCTGCTTCGTTCACGATCCCGGTTCTTTCTGGAGCCTTTCGAGCTCTCTTCCTTATCGTCATACCCGAAATCGTCATCATCATCGTAGTTTGTCTCATTCAGTTCTTTTTCCAGAGTTTCTATATCCGGTTTAAGAGTCTGCTTCGGAGTGTGCTTGATTTCTCCAAGCTCTTCATCAGAAATTACAACCGTCTTAGCGTCTGTGTCTACAGATGTAAGCTTCACAAAATCCCCCTGCGGATCAATAAGAGAATGCTTCAGATCCTCGATCACGTCCTCCATCTTATTATATCTGCGGTCCACACTCTTCTGGGTGCATTTCATAATAATCTGTTCCAGACTGTACGGCAGATCCGGGGAATAAACACTTGGCGGTACCATCTCTTCCTGAAGATGTTTGATTGCAATGGCAACTGTAGTATCTCCGTCAAAAGGAACACGTCCTGTTACCATCTCATATAAGGTGATACCAAGTGAGTAGATATCACTCTTCTCATCGCTATAGCCACCTCGTACCTGCTCCGGTGAGCTGTAATGTACAGACCCCATAACATTAGAGCTGATGGTATTGGAAGAAGCAGCTCTTGCAATTCCAAAGTCTGTTACCTTTACTTTGCCGTCTGTGGAAATAATAATATTCTGAGGCTTCACATCACGATGTACAATGCCGTGGCTGTGTGCTGCCTCAAGTCCCATAGATACCTGAATGGCAATACTGGTAGCTTCCTTTACCGAAAGCTTGCCTTTCTTGGAAATATACTCCTTAAGAGTGATTCCCTCGATCAGCTCCATTACGATATAATAAACACCCTCATCATCGCCTACATCAAATACATTTACTATGTTTGGATGGGTAAGACCTGCTGCTGCCTGCGCTTCACTTCTGAATTTCTTTACAAAAGTTGCATCTTCCCTGAATTCCGGCTTCAGAACCTTAACTGCCACAAAACGGTTCAGTTTATGGTCCATTGCCTTATATACGTCCGCCATTCCGCCGGTACCGATTTTACTTACAATTTCATAGCGTTCTGCTATAATCATACCTGTCTTTAACATGTTTCCACCTCATTCGTGAATGGTTCTATCAATATGATTGCAATGTTATCCTTGCCGCCGTTGTTGTTGGCTTCCTGGATAAGAGTATTTCCCTTCCAGGTGATATCCTCATCAGAATTCAATATGATTTCTTCCATTTTTTTGTCTTCCACCATATTGCTGAGACCATCGGAACACATCAGGATCGTACTTCCCGGTTCCAGACGCATATCAAAGAAATCCACGTCTACAGTTTTTTCTGCTCCCAGAGCTCTGGTGATAATGTTTTTATCCGGATGATTTCTTGCCTCCTCAGCAGTGATTTCACCCATTCTTACCATTTCCTGAACCAGTGAATGATCCCTGGTAATCTGCCTCAGCTGTTTATCCACCACATATAGTCTGCTGTCTCCCACATTGGCAACATAAGCATACTGACCTACAATGGTGGCTACTACCATAGTAGTTCCCATTCCACGAAGCTTCTCATCCTTCTGCGCCTGTTCTATAATTTCTGTGTTCGCAGTCTCAATGGCATGACGGATTACCTTTACAGGATTATAATCCGTATCCTCCCTGATTTCATCTACCAGTATCCTGACCGCGTGAGAGGAAGCATAATCACCTGCATTGTGCCCTCCCATTCCATCAGCAACAGCAAAGAGGTTCGGGAGATTTCCAACTGTGTCCTGGGAAGCGAACACATAATCCTGGTTCATCTTCCGCTTCATTCCTATATTCGTAGCTGAATATACCCTCATGTCACTTCTCGCTTTCTGTCCTTTTCGTACTGTTGTTCAACATAGAAACACCAGTTTTTCGTTACTGCGGATCGTAACTTTTTTCCATATAACTTTTTCGTAATTGTCCACAGGCACCGTCTATGTCACTGCCCATTTCCCTTCTAATAGTAACATTAATTCCGCATTTTTCAAGTTTTATTTTAAAATTCTCTACAGCCTGATGCGTAGAACGCCTGTAAGAACGCTCCTTAATAGGGTTTACCGGGATTAGATTTACATGACAGTTAATATCATGGATTCTGCTGCTCAGCTCTCTTGCATCTTCGTCACTGTCATTAACACCAGCCACAAGACTGTATTCAAAAGTAATTCTCCTGCCAGTCTCCTGAAAATAATTGCGGCATGCATCCAGGACTTCATCCATGCTGTACCGCTGTGCAATAGGCATAAGTTCCCGTCTTTTTTCATCATTTGGTGCATGCAGAGACAGGGCAAGGGTAATCTGCAGTTTTTCCTTGGCAAGCTCATAAATTTTCGGAACAATTCCGCAGGTCGATACGGTGATATTCCTCTGGCTGATGTTAAGACCATCTTCATCGGCAAGCAGATGTATAAAGCGTACAATATTATCATAATTATCCATAGGTTCGCCGGTTCCCATTACTACTACATTAGATACCCGTTCTCCCGTTATGCTCTGGATCCTGTAAATCTGATCCAGCATTTCCGAAGGAAGAAGGTTTCTTGTCCAGCCTCCAATAGTGGAAGCACAAAAACGACACCCCATTTTACAGCCTACCTGTGACGAAATACATACGGAATTTCCATGCTTATAACGCATAAGAACACTCTCAATCACATTTCCATCAGAAAGGCGGAACAGATATTTTCTTGTGCCGTCAATGGCAGAAACCTGTTCATCCACCATTTCCAATGCCGCTATGGGATAGTCTTTCAGTTTTTCTTTTAATTTTCCTGGTATGTTTCTCATCTCATCATAAGAGGTTACCAGATGTTCATGTAACCAGCTGTAGATCTGCTTTGCCCGAAAGGGTTTCTCCCCCAGTTCGGTCATCAGATTTTTCAGTTCGTCTTTCGTCATCGACTTAATGTCTGTCATATTTATATTCCTATTTTCTTCTGAATTTCGCAATAAAGAAGCCGTCTGTCTTATGTACTCCAGGAAGCAGCTGCAGATATCCAAGTGCAGTTGTCTCTGAGTGCAGCTCCTCTGGAAGATAAGGATCCAGGCTCTCCAGCTTAAATGGATAATTATTCAAAAACCACATCATGTTCTCTTCGTTTTCTTCTTTTGCAATGGTACAGGTACTGAAGATCAGCTCTCCTCTTGGCTTCACATAGTTTGCTGCGCGATCCAGAATGGTTCTCTGCAGAATCACTATTTCATCCTGTTTCTGTGGCGTAACACGGTATTTGATCTCCGGCTTCTTGCCGATCACTCCATACCCGGAACAAGGTACATCTGCAATTACGACATCTGCAAGCAGTTCTGAATCCTGATCAAAAATAGTAGCATCCTGCACTCTTGCCTGTACATTAATAGAATTGGTACGCTGGATGTTTTCCTCGATCAGATTGACTTTATACTGGCTTACATCTCTTGCATCTACCGTTCCATATCCCTCCATCTTGTCTCCCATATGAAGACTCTTTCCACCTGGCGCAGCACACACGTCAATAACGTAATCGCCCTTCTTCGGATCTGCAACCTCCGCAACCAGCATGGAACTTACATCCTGCACGACGATTTTACCCTTGACAAAAGCATCCAGTGCAAGAATATGATTAAATTCAGAAATGCTGTATGCATAAGGCAGATATGGAGCAGGCGCTACATGAACGCCCTGACTTTCCAGGCTTTTTATAATCTCTTCCTTGGAATTCAGATAAGTCCGGCATCTGATGGTAAGAGGATGTTCCGTAAGAAAATCCGCCAGTATCTTCTCTGTTGTTTCTTCTCCATAGGCTTCCAGCCACCTGGTTACCAGCACCTCTGGCATGGAATACTTTACAGAAAGATATTTCAACAGATCATCTTCTTTTTGAGGGAACCGGACCTGATCCATTTCCCGGGCTATGGTACGAAGAACACCATTTACAAAAGGCTTCAGATTATAAAAACCTTTTCTTTGCGCCAGCTTCACAGCCTCATTGCACACTGCGCTGTCTGGCACACTATCCATGTATTTCAGCTGATATACTGCACTTCTTAAAATTTCCCGGATTGCAGGCTTCATCTTATCAACTGTCACCTTGGAAAAAGAATTGATAATGTAATCAATCTGGATCCGGTATTCCAGCGTTCCTTCACAGACACGGGTGATAAATGCCCGGTCCTGTTTGGGAAGGAACTGATATTTGGAAAGGGCATTCCGAATTGCCACGTGACTGTGCTCGCCCTCTTCGATTTCAAGTAAAATTTCCAGGATCATCTCCCTGGAATTGATTCCGTTAATCATCCCGTCTTCTACCTCCGGAAAGTATGATCAGTCTCAGAAGCTGTAAAATGGAAGAAGCAAGAGCTGCTACATAAGTAAGGGCTGCCGCTGTAAGAACCTTCTTCGCACCTTTGTTTTCCTCGCGGCTTAAAATTCCTGTGCTTTCCAGCATTTTTAAAGCTCTTGAGGAAGCATTGAATTCTACCGGAAGTGTTACAAGCTGAAACAGTACCGCCAGTGAAAACAGCACAATTCCTACAGTTGTAAGTGCCGGTATGGAAAGGATCAGTCCCAGAAGAAAAATCGGCCAGGAAAGGGAAGATCCGATATTTGCCACCGGAACAATAGCTGAACGGATATTCAGCGGTGCATAATTTATATTGTGCTGAATGGCATGACCACACTCATGGGCAGCGACACATACAGCTGCCACAGAAGTTCTTCCATATACGTCCTGTGAAAGTGCCAGCCTCTTTGTTCTCGGATCATAATGATCTGTAAGGCTTCCGGAAATTGGAACAATCGTTACGTCGTAAATTCCGGCTGCATTTAAAATCCTCTGGGCAGTCTGAGCTCCTGTAAGACCTGAATGGCTGCGCACCTGCTGATAACGTGCAAAAGTGCTTTTCATCTTTCCAGATGCAGCCAGTGCCAGCACCATTCCAATGATCAGCAATACATAAGTAGGATCAACATAAAATCCATAAGGATACCCATATCCGTACATAAGATCACTCCTTTTTATCTGTGAATCTGCTTCCGGTTTCTATATGACATCCTCGAAGGAATGCATCCGCATCCATTCTCTTTTTTCCTTCTAGCTGTACCTGTGAAAGTACCAGAACATCCTCACCGCAAGCCACGTAAATTCCTTTTTTGTCTGTTTTTACTACCGTTCCAGGTTCTGACTTTTCTGCGCCAGCTTCTTCACTTTTTACTACAAAGCTTTCCCATACCTTCAAAGTTTTTCCATTCCAGAAAGTAAATGCACTTGGCCACGGATTTAAACCTCGCACCAGTCTTTCCAGTTCCTCGGCTGATTTCCCGAAATTGATCAATCCCATCTGTTTGGTGATCATACCGGCATAGGGAGTAGGGCTTTCCTCCGGCTGTTTCTCGTAAACAGCTGTGCCATCAAAAATGTGAGGCAATGTCTCAACAAGAAGCTTCGCTCCTGCTTCTGCAAGCTTATCAAACAGAGTTCCGCCCGTCTCATCTTTTGCAATCGGCACTACGATCTTTGAGATCATATCTCCTGTATCAAGACCTGTTCCCATTCTCATGATCGTAACACCTGACTCCTTTTCCCCATCAATAACTGCCTGCTGAATAGGAGCTGCACCGCGGTATTTCGGAAGCAGGGATGCATGGATGTTAATACATCCGTATTTCGGAAGCTCCAGAATGCTTTTGGGAATGATCTGTCCAAAGGCAGCTACCACAATAATATCGGGATCCAGTTTCTCAAGAACCTGTAAAAATTCCGGATCGCGTACCTTCACAGGCTGGTAAACCGGGAACCCATGTTTCATTGCCTCTTCCTTTACAGGAGTGGGAAGCATAGTCTTTCCCCTTCCCTTCGGCTTATCCGGCTGGGTTATAACACCTGCCACCTCATAGCCAGCTTCAGCCAGTGCATGAAGGGGATTGACTGCAAAATCCGGCGTTCCCATATAAACAATTTTCATTTATTCCTCTTCCTCCTCATTGTCATAACTTACATGATGTAATTCACCTTCAACCAGACGTGTGTACATTTTTCCGTCAAGATGATCCAGCTCATGACAAAATGCACGGGCAAGGAGTCCTTCTCCTTCATATATCTGCTCATTCATATCCATATCAAGAGCTTTTACCTTCACATAATTTGGGCGGGTAACCTGACCGGACATTCCCGGAACACTTAAACATCCCTCCTCGCCTGTCTGCTCACCGGATGTCATAAGAATTTCCGGATTGATAAGAATAATTGGACCATCTCCAATATCAATCACTACGATTCTCTTTAATATACCCACCTGGGGAGCTGCAAGGCCAACACCGCATGCGTCATACATGGTTTCCAGCATGTCTCCTACCAGATCCTTTGTACGTTTGTCGATTTTCTCTACTGGTCTGCAGATTTTTTCCAAAACGGAATCTCCCTCTGTTCTGATTGTTCTAAGTGCCATCTCTGTGTTATCTCCTTTATCTTTGAATTTGGAAATACCCGTCGTTCCAAAGCCCTGCACCTTAACGCAGCCCTTTATTTCCGGTATTTCGCCTTATGAAAAATCAAATTGTATGTTAACTTTTCTGAAGCCGGAATTGATTTCTATATATTCCTCCAGCCTGTCCTTTATCCGGACAAGCAGATCATAATTCTCATGTTTCAGATAAAGTACTCTTCTGTATACATCCTTTACTTTCCCTACAGACGCAGGGGCGGGACCGATCACATGAAGATCTTTTCCCGCATATATTTTTCCTGTAAACAGGCCAAGATAGTGCATGGCTGTCTCAAGAAGCTTCTCATCCTCTGAAGAACCAAGCACTGCCATCATATGGGCAGCCGGAGGATAATCCATAAGAAGACGGTATCCCATCTCTTCCTGGTAAAATTCTTCGTAATCCTGCTTTGCAGCTGTCTGGATGCTGTAATGATCCGGACTATAAGTCTGGATCAGGGCATGACCTTCTTTTCTTCCTCTTCCTGCTCGTCCCACCGCTTGAGTAAGAAGCTGAAAAGTGCGCTCACCACTGCGATAATCATCAGCATTTAGGGATAAGTCTGCAGCAAGGATCCCCACAAGCGTAACATCCGGGAAATCATGTCCCTTGACAATCATCTGGGTTCCAATCAAAATATCGGCCTCATGCCTGGAAAAAGCAGACAGAATTTTTTCATAGCTTCCCTTAGCTCTTGTAGTGTCGTAATCCATTCGAAGAACTCTTGCCTCTGGAAATTCTTTTTCTACCACCTGCTGGATCTGCTGGGTTCCCGCTTTAAAACCGCCTATATATGGGGAAGAACAGACTGGACATTTGTCCGGTTTCACAGTTTCATAACCACAATAATGACAGATCAGCTTTCTGCCATTATGCTCACTTAAGGAAACGTCACAGTGAGGACATTTCATTACATGACCGCAGGAACGGCATGAAACAAACCCTGCATAGCCACGGCGGTTGAGAAACAACATGGCCTGCTCCCCTTTTTTCAGGCACTGGCTCAGGTCTTCTCTCAGTTCCAGACTGAGGGCAAGGCGGTTTCCTTTTTTTAGTTGTTCCCTCATGTCAATAATTGATACCCTGGGAAGAGGTCTTTCTTCAAATCTGGCTTCCAGCTTTACAAGGACATATTCTCCTTCTTTCGCCCTGTAATACGCTTCCATAGATGGAGTTGCAGAACCAAGAATTACTCTTGCGCCTTCCAGCTTTGCTCTGTGGATAGCCGTTTCCCGGGCGTGATACCTTGGACTGTTTTCACTTTTATAAGAAGATTCATGCTCCTCATCAATAATGATCAGCCTCAGCTTTCCAAAAGGAGTAAAAAGTGCTGAACGGGGTCCCACCATAACCTGCAGTTCTCCCTGTTTGGCTCTTTTAAACTGGTCATAACGCTCTCCCAGGGAAAGTCTGGAGTTAATTACCGACACCTTATCACCAAAACGACCATAAAATCGCCGTACAGTCTGATAAGTCAGCGCAATTTCCGGAATCAGCACGATTGCCTGACCGCCTTCCTTTATCACCTTATCGATCAGCTCCATATATACTTCCGTTTTTCCACTGCCGGTAACTCCGTGAAGAAGAACCGGTCTCGGATCCGGGTGTTCCCATTCTGATAAGATCTGATTCACAGCCATTTGCTGGGATATACTTAATACTGCTGGTGCCACATGCGGAATATTCTCTGCATCTGCAACTGCATTTCTATACACTTCATCTGACTCCACAGAAGCAATCCCCTGTTCTTCAAAATATCTCAGGACAGAAGCCGTAGTGCCAAGCTCCTTTGAAGCCCAGGCAGTCTCAATTTTCCCATTTTCATTCTGCAAGAGTGCTTCCAGAAGGCGGATACGTGCTTTAAATCTGGTCATGCTGAGCTCTTCCAGAAGCTTTTCCCCATCTTCTCTGGAAATCAGAAGGGTTATCCACCTTTTTTCCTGGGCTTTTATCTTTTTCTGAATAGGAAGAACTGTTTTCAGAGCCTGGATCATGGTAGAGCCATAATTTTCTTTCATCCACCCTGCCAGCGCGATCAGCCTGGATTCTGTGGTTTCCTGATCATTTTCAATACCGGCAACAGACTTAAGCTGGATTCCCTTTACTTTGGGCTCATCAGAAATCCCCACTACATATCCCTTGCGCACATGATTTCCTCTTCCAAATGGAATGGAAACCACCATTCCCACCTGTATCTCTTCCTTCAGTTTCTCCGGAACCAGATATTGAAAGCTTTTATCCAGCTTCTCATGGGAAATGTCTACAATAATATCTGCATATGTCATGTTTTACCTTCCGGCAAGAATATCTGCGATCAACACACGCTCATCCATAGGATATTTTTTACCTTTGATTTCCTGGTAATCTTCATGACCTTTACCAGCCAGCACCACAATATCCCCTGGTTCTCCGTGATGGATGGCATAAGCGATTGCTTCCTTGCGGTCTGGAATCTCCACATATTTACCTTCTGTCTTCGCCATGCCCACTTTGATGTCATCAATAATAGCCTGAGGCTCCTCATCTCGCGGATTATCAGAAGTGATGATGGTCAGATCTGCCAGACGACCGGAAACCTCTCCCATCTCATAACGGCGAAGCCTGGAGCGGTTTCCGCCACAGCCAAACAGGCAGACCAGTCTGTGTGGATGATACTCACGCAATGTAGTAAGAAGACTTTCCAAAGCCATTGCATTATGTGCATAATCAATCATCAGGGTAAATTCATCAGATACTTTCACCATCTCAATACGGCCTTTTACTTTTGCTACCTTCAGAGCCTTCAGGATATTTTCCTGGGAAACCTTAAAATGACGGCAGATTGCAATAGCGGTAAGAGAGTTGTAAATACTGAATTTACCCGGGATGTCGATTTCAACAGGGAAATCCATAAGTCCCTTCAGCTGATAGGAAATTCCAAGATAACCTTTTCCGCCAATCAGTCTGGCATCCTCAGCGCGAAGGTCTGCTTCTTTTGAAAAGCCATAGGTTTCCAGAGTACAGGTATGTCCCTCTACAATTCTGTCAAAATGCTCATCATCACGGTTTACAATTCCTACGCGGCACTGCTTGAGAAGCATAGCTTTACAAGACAGATAATGGTCAAAGTCCTTGTGCTCGTTTGGACCAATATGATCTGGTTCAATATTTGTAAAAATTCCAAAATCAAACACAAATCCCTGAGTACGATGCAGCATCAGCCCCTGTGAGGAAACTTCCATAACCACACAATCACAGCCAGCTTCCACCATTTCGTGAAAATACTCCTGAACTACATAGGATTCTGGTGTGGTATTAGAAGCAGGTATTATCTTATTTCCGATAATTGCCTCAATAGTACCGATCAGACCAACCTTGTATCCAGCATTTTCCAGAATGGATTTTACCATATAGGTAGTGGTAGTTTTTCCCTTAGTTCCGGTAATTCCGATTGTTTTCAGCTTCTCTGCCGGATGTCCGAACCAGGCTGCTGAAATAAATGCCATAGCATATCTGGTGTCTGTCACCTGGATAACCGTAACATCCGACGGTGCAGAAACCTCCTCTTCTACTACCAGAACTTTAGCCCCTTTTGCTGTCACATCCGGGATAAATTTATGTCCATCTACAACAGCACCTCTGATACAGATAAACAGAGAGCCGTCTGTTACCTTTCTGGAATCATAAACAACACCAGTGACTTCCTGCTCTGTGCTCCCCTGCACGCAGGTGTATTCTAACTTCTCTAATAAGGATGATAATTTCATAATATATGCCTCCCTATATTGACGTTGCTTTAAAATCACGCCAGAGCTTGTTTGAAAAAGACTTTCTGCAAGATGTGTGTCACAATTTGCGGGAATGATTTTTCAAACACGCTCTAATCTAATGACATCATACAGCAACGCATACTCTTTTATAGAATATCACACACAGAATTTGTTTTCAATCTTTCCTGTTAAAAAAGCAGTAACCGTTCACCTCACATTATAGTTTCCATTCACGGGTCATCTGTGAGCATTGCCTCCAAACATTCTTCTGGCGGCTACAGCGGAAAAAAGAAACGAAAGCAGAATCAGTACCTGAAACAGCTCTTTGTGGGAAGTATCCCCTGTTTTTGGAGAGGTGGACGCAGCCATTGTGCTGCCATCATTATTCCCACTGCCTATGCCAGTTCCATCTCCATTTCCACCCCCATTTCCGTTTCCGCTTCCATTTCCATCCTTCTCCTTATCTTCCACACGGATGGTTGCCTGATCCCGCACTGCGCTTTCCTCACCAGTCTCGTCAGTAACTACAATAATCTGATTCATCAGATTCTGGTCTTTCAGATCTTTTGGAAGTACAACTTTTGCCTTTAAATTCACACAGCCACCAGGTGCGATTTCCTGGATTTTCGCCTGAGTTCTGCTTTTATTCAGGGTTATACCTCTCTGTTCCTGAAAAGTAGCTGTTACTCCGGCAAGCCCGAAACGTTCCGTAGTAACTACGGAATGCAGAGTCACCTCTCCGGTATTGTGAATACTGATCTGATAAGTCACAGTCTCCCCAGGGCTGGCGTTGTCGCAGTCAGCTGTTTTCTTTACCGTAAAAGAGGCTTTTCCCTGCTGTAATGTTAACTGTTTTTCTGCTGCTTTCTCCAACGAAACCGGATTTTCTGTTTTTGCAAAAAGCTCCAGCTCCAGATTACTTTTCTGATTCATGTCCGGATCTATATAAAACGACAGGGTTCGTGTTTCCCCTGCGGAAAGGCATTCCAGCACTGCACCACTTTCCAAAACTTCAAGGCCAGGCTCCTTTTCCCACACAGGTACCAGTTCCTGTTCTTTTACTTTGGCCTGAAGGGAAATTTTATAAAAAGGTACCTGACCATTATTTGTCAGATTCACTGCCATATGAATGCGTTTTCCAGTATAAAGCGCCTTTTCCTTGGCTTCCATCTCCACTGAAAAATCCATGTATGCAGCTGGTATCTCCAGACTCTTAGATAAGGCTTTACACAAAATGTTTTTTTCATTTTCCACTTTTTTTACAATGTAAACTCCGCCTCCATTTTCTTCTCCGCTTATAGCACCATTTGCATGCAAAATATCCTGACAGGTAGGAACTGTATGTTTTTCTGCTGGAAAACGATATTCATCCCGCAAGGTAACCGGAATTTTCAGCTGTTTGCCCTGTTCTCCCGGATTTATTTTCCAGCGGAATCCGGTTATACTGCTGGATCTTCCGTCAGCAGTCTCGATAGGAAGCTCCTCTTTCAGGCAGCCTTCAGGTGCCATAAACGAAGCATCTGGCTGAAAATATTCAGAAAGCCAGACTACCAGTTCGTAAGATGTTGGATGAGGTATTGTTTCATCCGAAAAATCATATTGATCATTTTCCAGGCTCCCGTCCTGATTTCCACTGCTGAATAAATTTTCATCGTCACTTTCATATTCCTGGTTTTCATTTTCCCGCGTAAGTGACGCCAGCCCATCTGCCTTTACAGAAATCACCGCCTGAAATTTCTGTAAATCTGTCCATGCCGCATCTTGGGCAACAGATAACCCGCCTTCCATTTCTGCTCCATATGCCACTGCCGGCTGCGCCGTGCATCCAACCAGCATCCCAGCTTCTGCAAGCAGACTTACTCCCACTGCCAGTATCTTTTTCCATATTCTGTTTTTCATTATAACTTCTCCTTTTCTACCCCTATTTTTCACTAATCTCTGTTATTAAGCTACTATTTTACAAAACGGACTTGCCGCCTACTGGCGACATCACCATATAAATGAGTCACTGACAGCACATGGGAATCACACCTTTCTCACTTAAACAGATCCTATTCACAGCATTCCGAAGCAAATTTGCCTTGCCATTGTATGCATCCATTTTCAAAAAAGCGTATAAAACGCCCAGGTTAACAGGTTTCCTTCAAAAAACGGGTTATCTTGCGCCGAACCGGCGCGGTAGAAATTCTTTTCTGCAGAATGCAGAAACAAGATAGGTTTACTTTACCACACTTGGTCTTTAAATGCAATAAAGGGTCGGATTTTATTTTCATTTCATATTTTTTCGATTTCTTTTAGATTTGAGACACATTTTCCTCACAAATTGCCGATATAATGAATTTCGGATAGATGAAAAACCACTCTCTATCTCCCCCCTCAAAAATATAGGAAATGAGCCATCTGCTTGATGCGGATGGCTTTTCCTGTTTCAAGGACTTTTCTATTGCAATTCCCACCCTTAGCTTTTATAATGGAAGATATTACACAAGGATGTCCGGAGAAATCATTCATGTTGCTGTGAATACTTTCACAGTAATCCACTTAACTCTGATATCCGCATTATATTCTTGACAGAAACGAGGTATCTCCTATGAGTGAAAAAATCGTAGTAGTTGCATTAGGTCACAGAGCTCTCGGCACCACACTTCCAGAGCAGAAAGTAGCCACCAAAGCCGCAGCAAAAGCAATCGCAGATCTTGTTGAAGAGGGTGCCAAGGTGGTAATCTCCCACAGCAATGGCCCACAGATCGGCATGATCCACACTGCAATGAATGAATTTGGAAAGACACACCCGGATTATACATTCGCTCCTATGTCAGTCTGCTCCGCAATGAGCCAGGGCTACATTGGATATGACCTTCAGAATGCGATCCGCTCTGAATTTATCAGCCGCGGAATTTACAAACCTGTTGCTACCATTCTTACCCAGACTGTTATTGATCCATATGACGACGCTTTTGCAGATCCGGAGAAAATTATCGGACGTGTTCTCACTGAGGAAGAAGCTGAAGCAGAAGAAGAAAAAGGAAACTTTGTCACCAGACTTGCTGATGGCGGATACAGACGAATCGTAGCAGCTCCGAAGCCACAGAGAATCGTAGAGCTTGAGACTATACGAGCACTTCTCAATGCAGACCAGGTTGTTATCGCAGCCGGCGGCGGTGGAATTCCAGTGCTTGAGCAGGGCATCAACCTTCACGGTGCCAGTGCCATCATTGAGAAAGATCTTGCCGCAGGACTTCTTGCAGAAGAATTAAATGCCGATACTCTTCTGATTCTCACAAGTGTAGAGAACGTAAGTCTGAACCACGGTCAGGTAAATGAGCAGAAGCTTGGCAGCATCACTGTAGCGGACGCTAAGAAATACATTGAAGAGAACCAGTTTGCTTCCGGTTCCATGCTTCCCAAAATCGAAGCAGGTATTTCCTTTATTGAGAAAGGGGAAGGCCGGAGCACTGTGATTACCGATATGGCTCATGCCAAAGAGGGCTATGAAGGAAAAACAGGAACTACCATCCGCTAGTACATCGAATATTAAGTAACTGCCATATTGACTTGTCTGATTTTTCATCTGCTGCGTTGTCGTCAGTCGCCGTAGCCACCGCTACGCCTCCTTCCTCCGCCTTGCATATGAAGAAATCATCCTACGTCAATATAGCAGAAGCTTAATTTTCGATGTACTAGAGCCTGTTTGAAAAAGGCTTTCTGCAAAATGGGGCGTGCAGATTGCGGGAATGCTTTTTCAAACACGCTTTAAACATACAAAAAGGAACCTCTGACGAAATAAGTACTCATCTAACGAGGTTCCTTTTTTTACTATTCTTTTTTTACTATTCTTTTTTACAATTCTTTTCCCAGTCTCAGCGTGCAGTAAGCAGCAGTGAGGAATCTTCCGACTCTATATTTATGATTCCGATCAGATCTCCCTCTTTCAGG
>ENA-UOJC01002138-UOJC01002138.1-human-gut-metagenome-genome-assembly--contig:-C104-NODE-2138-length-22573-cov-6.245848_pt1 | contig 22573 bp, 19 predicted proteins | sample MGYA00242339_ERZ723886 | MGnify/ENA metagenome assembly ERZ723886 | reverse complement strand
TGTCGTTGTTATTATAAAAATTATTGTCTTATATCCTGAACAAAGATAAGAAAAACAGCTCAATACAAGAAGCCATACCCACTGCATTTTCTTTGGTATTATATAATATACAATCACTCCTGCCAGCAAAAACAGCAGAAACCCCGTTGAAACTAATGACATAACATCTCCTCATGCACTATTCTGTCTTAACATGCCATATATAAATCAGCATATACAATTTTTTCCTGAATAATATATAATAATACCATATATACATACTATAAATCAATTAAAAGCATTTAATTGAAGCACACAAACACTCCTGCCTCTTTTGTTATTTTTAATGGTTTCCTTGTTTTTTTCATTATAAACGCTTTAAAATCTGAATATCTGTCCAAAAGATAATGATTCTGATTGCCATGACATGACAAAATATATTCAATAATAGGCTCTGCCACGTCAACAAGCAGATAATCATCATACAAACGCTTATCTACCTTATTAAAATATTTTTCCAGCAATCTTTCCCCATTATCAAGCCCAAACTTCTCATACAGCACATCCGCCGACAAAACTATTCTTTTATCAAACTGATTAACCAGTTGTGCAATTTCCTGCATATGATGGCTTCCATATGTACTAAACACGGCCTTTCCTCCGGGTTTTAGCACTCTCTTTATCTCTTTAAAAGCTTTCCCCGGTTCTTCGCAATAAAAAATCACATGATTAGCTATCACACAGTCAAATGAATTATCATCAAACGGCAGGTTCATACAGTCTGCTACACCATAATCAAACATTCCGTTTCCGATATTTCTTCTTGCATCATTAACCATTCCCTCAGAAATATCTGTAACAGTTATTTTAATATTCTTAAGTTTCTCAACATTTTTTATATTATCAACCCATAGTCTCCCATCGCCGCATCCCGTTTCCAGCACTTTTATTCCCGGTTCAAGTCCACACTGCTCATATATCCAAGAAAACCATCCCTGCTTATTAACAGAATACTTTGCGTGCAGATTAATTCTCGCAGAAATATTTCCGGCATTAAGATATTGTGTTTTAAGACTGTTTTCCATGTTGGTAAGATGTATTAAAGAAAGCATGCTGCTCCAGTCTATGGATTCGCTGTCCTTTAATATTTTTTCCGTATCTTCTATTGCATTTTTTACAAGCTGCATCTGTGCAATCTTATCCTTTATAAGATTAAGCTGCAGATGAAGTGAATTTATAAGAATGTTGTAATCCGAATCACCTACAGTTATATTTTTTATATCATCAAGAGAAAACCCAAGATACTTAAATAACAATATCTGCTGCAGCCTTGCAAAATCTGCATCCGTGTAAAATCTTGCCCCATTTTCATTGACATATGATGGCTTTAAAAGATTCTTTTTATCATAAAAACGTATTGTCCTTACTGTCACATTTGCTTTTTTTGCAAATTCTCCTGATGAATAAAATCCCTCTTTATGCATAAATCCACTCCTCTGCCAGTTAATTTTTATAATTTGAATATTTTTAAAAAAACGCTTGAAGATAACGTAACGTCATCTTTTATTATATATTTAACAAGAATTTATGCAACATATAATGACGCTGTTGCGTCAAATTTTTATAACAAAAGATTGGAGATTGATATTTTATGAAAGGAATTATTTTAGCGGGCGGTTCCGGTACTAGACTTTACCCTCTGACAATGGTTACAAGCAAGCAGCTTCTTCCGGTATACGACAAGCCTATGATTTATTATCCTATGTCAGTTCTTATGAATGCCGGAATCCGTGATATTTTAATTATCTCTACACCTCAGGATTTATCACGTTTTGAAGAACTTCTTGGCGACGGTCACCAGTTTGGTGTAAACCTGACATACAAAGAACAGCCTTCACCGGACGGACTCGCACAGGCATTTATTATTGGCGAGGATTTTATCGGTGATGATACAGTTGCAATGATTCTCGGCGATAATATTTTTGCCGGAAGCGGATTAAACGAACGCCTCAAAGCAGCCGTACATAATGCTGAAAGCGGTGTCGGTGCAACCGTATTTGGTTATTACGTTGATGACCCCGAAAGATTTGGTATTGTGGAATTTAATTCTGATGGAAAAGCCATTTCGATTGAAGAAAAACCCGCAAAGCCAAAGAGCAATTACTGTGTAACAGGATTGTATTTTTATGATAACAAAGTTGTTGAGTACGCAAAAAATCTTAAACCTTCTGCAAGAGGTGAGCTTGAAATTACCGACTTAAACAGAATCTATCTTGAATCCGGAAATCTTAACGTAGAACTTCTCGGTCAGGGATTTACATGGCTTGACACAGGTACACATGAAAGTCTTGTTGAGGCAACTAATTTTGTAAAAACAGTTGAAACACATCAGCACAGAAAAATTGCATGCCTTGAAGAAATTGCATATTTAAACGACTGGATTACAAAAGATGACGTATTAAAGGTATACGAAATCTTAAAGAAAAACCAATACGGACAATATCTCAAAGACGTTCTTGACGGAAAATATATTGATACAATCCGCAGATAAATTTTTCACATACAGTATAAGGAGATTACCAATTATGAATATTATTGTAACCGGCGGTGCCGGATTTATCGGAAGCAACTTTATCTTCCATATGTTAAAAAAATACCCTGATTACAGAATCATCTGTCTTGACTGCCTTACATATGCAGGCAATCTTTCTACACTTGCACCTGTAATGGATAATCCTAATTTTAGATTTGTCAAAGAAAATATCACAGACAGAGCAGCTGTATACAAGCTTTTTGAAGAAGAACACCCTGATATGGTTGTCAACTTCGCAGCGGAATCACATGTTGACCGTTCAATCGAAAATCCTGAGATTTTCCTTGATACTAATATTAAAGGTACAGCAGTGCTTATGGATGCATGCAGAAAATATGGAATCACACGTTACCATCAGGTTTCTACAGATGAGGTTTATGGCGATTTACCTCTTGACCGTCCTGATCTCTTCTTTACTGAGGAAACACCTATACATACATCAAGCCCTTACAGTTCTTCAAAAGCCGGAGCCGATTTACTCGTTCTTGCATACCACAGAACTTACGGGCTTCCTGTTACAATAAGCAGATGTTCCAACAACTATGGTCCATATCATTTTCCGGAAAAACTCATTCCTCTTATGATTGCAAACGCATTAAATGACAAGCCACTTCCTGTTTATGGTGAAGGTCTTAATGTCCGTGACTGGCTCTATGTTGAAGACCATTGCAAAGCTATTGACCTTATCATTCACAAAGGAAAAGTTGGCGAAGTATACAATGTTGGCGGACATAACGAAAAACGTAATATTGATATTGTAAAACTTATATGTAAAGAACTTGGCAAGCCTGAATCACTTATTGTTCACGTTGGCGACCGCAAAGGGCATGACATGCGTTATGCAATAGATCCAACAAAAATCCACAATGAACTTGGATGGCTTCCTGAAACAAAATTTGAAGACGGTATCAAAAAAACTATAAAATGGTATCTTGATAACAGGGAATGGTGGGAAACAATCATTTCCGGTGAGTATCAGAATTATTATGAAAAGATGTATAAAAACCGCTGATTAACATTTTATACATACCATTCAGACAATACATAATGGAGATTTTATATGAAATTTTTAGTTACAGGAGTTGGCGGCCAACTCGGTCACGATGTGATGAATGAATTAATAAAGCGTGGTCATGAAGGAATCGGAAGTGACATTGCACCTGAATATTCGGGAGTTAAAGATAATTCAGCCGTAACAGCCGCACCTTATATATCCCTTGATATTACAGATGACTTTTCCGTAAATAAAGTCATAACCAGTGTAAATCCTGATGTGGTTATTCATTGTGCTGCATGGACAGCTGTAGATGCTGCAGAAGATGACGAAAATAAAAATAAAGCCCATTCAATCAATGCTGATGGAACCAGAAACATTGCCGCTGCATGCAAAAAAACAGACAGTAAAATGATTTACATAAGTACTGACTATGTATTTGATGGTCAGGGAAGCACTCCATGGCAGCCAGACTGCAAAGACTATAAACCGCTCAATGTTTATGGCGAAACTAAACTTGCAGGCGAGCTTGCTGTTTCCAGTACAATTGAAAAATATTTTATCATCCGCATTGCGTGGGTTTTTGGACTTAACGGTAAAAATTTTATAAAAACAATGCTTAATGTCGGTAAAAAACATGATGAAGTCCGTGTTGTAAATGACCAGATTGGAACTCCTACTTACACTCTTGATTTATCACGTTTACTTATCGACATGGCAGAAACCGATAAATATGGTTATTACCACGCAACTAATGAAGGCGGATATATTTCGTGGTATGATTTTACATGTGAAATTTACCGTCAGGCAGGACTCACAACAAAAGTTACACCTGTAACAACTGCCGAATATGGTCTTTCAAAAGCTGCACGACCTTTTAACAGCAGGCTTGATAAAAGCAAACTTGTTAAAAACGGATTCACTCCACTGCCAGCATGGCAGGATGCACTTAACCGATATCTCCACGAAATAGGAGAACTTGCTGATTAATCATCAATAACCCGATACATTTTTTATTAACACTTTTTTTTAATTTTAAGGAGAATACTATGGGACAGATTAAAGTTACACCTTGCGACATAGATGGTCTTTATATAATAGAACCGACTGTTCATGGTGACAGCCGCGGTTATTTTATGGAAACATATAATCAGAATGATATGCATGAAGCAGGACTTGACATGGTCTTTGTACAAGATAACCAATCAAGTTCATCAAAAGGCGTGCTTCGCGGACTTCATTTCCAGAAAGAATTTCCGCAAGGCAAGCTCGTCCGTGTAATCAAAGGGCGTGTATTTGATGTTGCAGTTGATTTACGCTCGGATTCAAAAACATACGGAAAATGGTTTGGCGTCGAACTCACTGAAGAAAATAAAAAGCAGTTCTATATAAGTGAAGGATTTGCACATGGATTTCTTGTATTAAGTGATACAGCTGAATTCTGTTATAAAGTCACTGATTTCTATCATCCTGGTGATGAGGGCGGACTTGCATGGAACGACCCGGTAATCGGCATCAAATGGCCTGAGATAACAGGCGAATATCCGGGAAATGCTGACCCTTCCGGCTACACATTAAAAGATGGCACGCCACTTAACTTCAGCGAAAAAGATAAATTGTGGGACACGCTTGAAAATACATTTAAATTTTGAAAAAATCCCAGTGAGTTGCAGCTCACTGGGATTTTTATTCCTTTTTTGCAAGGCGGCTTAAACCCTAGGCTGATTGCCGACTAATAATCTCCATCCAGCCATTTACAAATATAGTAGGCTACTATACTTGCCATAATAGAGATTACAAATTCTGCGGATGATACGTATCCACAACCTCCATAATCTTCTTTCTTATATCTGCCGAATCTTCTGCATATGCCATTTCTTTTAACTCTTCAAGCTTTTCATAGAAATGTTCTTTGTCAAATTCGATTGGTCTGCCTATGTGAATAAGTTTGTTATCTGTGTCCTGCATGCCCTCTTCATTCATGAGAAGTTCTTCGTAAAGCTTTTCACCGGGACGCAGACCTGTATATTTGATTTCCATGTCAACACCGAGCGTGTAACCCGAAAGACGTATTAAGTTCTTTGCAAGATCGTCAATCTTTACCGGCTCACCCATATCAAGAATAAATATCTCGCCGCCGTTGGCATAAGCTCCCGCCTGAAGGACGAGTGATACCGCCTCCGGAATTGTCATAAAGTATCTGATAATGTCAGGGTGTGTAACGGTAACAGGACCTCCCGCCTCAATCTGTCTTTTAAAGAGCGGAATAACCGAACCGTTGCTTCCAAGCACGTTTCCGAATCGAACAGCAACGAAATCTGTCTTTGATTTCTCATTAAATGACTGGATTATCATTTCACAGATTCTCTTTGTTGCACCCATTACATTTGTAGGATTAACAGCCTTGTCTGTAGAAATCATAACAAACTTCTTAACTCCGTACTTATCAGCCATCTTCGCAACATTCCATGTTCCGACAACATTGTTCTTTATAGCCTCATTAGGGCTTACTTCCATGAGCGGAACATGCTTGTGTGCTGCCGCATGATAAACAATATCAGGCTTGTACTGTTCAAATACCGATTCAAGTCTTGATGTATTTCTTATTGAACCGATAAGCGTAACCACATTTGCATCAGGATATTTTATTTTTAATTCCTGTTGTATGTCATAGGCATTATTTTCATATATATCAAATATAACAAGACATTTCGGCTTGTGGCTTACAAGCTGTCTGCAAAGTTCGGAACCAATTGAACCGCCGCCTCCTGTTACAAGCACTGTCTTGTCTTTAACATAACCCATAATTGATTCTATATCAACTTTTACAGGGTCTCTTCCAAGCAAGTCAAGAACATCAACATTTCTTAAATCCTTAATGTTAATCTCGCCGTCAACCATCTGGTAAACGCCGGGAAGAATCTTTAAGTTACATGATGTTTCTTTACAGATATTAAGAATCTCCCTCTTATCCTTAGTTGATGCTGAAGGAATAGCGAATATTATCTCATCGATGTCATAATATCTTGCATACTCTTTTATATGGTCTCTTGTACCTACAATTTTGACACCTCGGATATACTTTCCAACTTTTCCCAAATCGTCATCTATTATACAGACCACCTTTGAGTTGTCGAGGTATCTCGAATTGGAAATTTCTCTCATCAACACACTTGTTGCCTCTCCGGCACCGATAATCATTATCTTTAACTGTTCCGAGGTATGTCTGTATTCATTAATAAGCTGCCTTAAAAGCCTGTACATAAAACGGCTCGCACACATTGCAACTATAAGAAATACTCCTGATGTAAAATAACATGAACGTGGAAGCATCCATCCCATAAAAGATGTCACGCAAAGATGTGCCAGCTCCGCAACAACGCAGGCTTCCACAATTTTATAAAGTTCTGCGATACTTGCATACTGCCACAGACTGTGATACATCCTGAAACACCAGAATATTATAAGCGTCACGATTGTAAATGGAATAACATTTACAATGTACTTTTGTATATATTCTTCCGGAACACTTGCTATATTTATCTCAAAACGCATAATCAGTGAAAGAAATACTGAACCATTTATGAGAATAATATCCGTTATAACCAAAAAAATTCTTCTTACAAGGAGCTGTATCCTGTCTTTTCTTGTATCTCCCATATCTTTTCCTATTTCCTTTCACCATCAGTCTTACTAAGTAAGCCTTTTAATGTGCCAACTCCGTAACTTACATGAAGCAATAAAAACAAAAATGGCAGTGCCACATTTGTCATATTTTTCTTTTTGCCTGCTTTCATCACCGAAAATGCTGACATTACTGCTGCCAGAAGTCCATAAGCAGACCACATCAACTTTGTAAGTTTTTTTGCAAGCCTGTTAAGCGGCATACATATTTTCTGGCCTGTTCCGATTACCGACATTATAATTGCCAATACAAAGGCAAATGGCACAAAATGATATAACGACAAACATTGCGGACATATTTTTGCTGTTTTTCCAATCCACAATCCATTGGAATATTTCTGTTTTAACATCTTAGGAAGACTGCTTCTTATATGCTGATATGAGATAATATCAGGGTCAAAGCAAAGTTTAAATCCTGCTTCCCTCATTCTGTAATGAATCTCATTATCTTCCGTGCGTGCAAGATTTTCATTAAAAAAACCGACCTTATCAAAAACTTGTCTTCTGTACGCAGCATGAAACATTGATTTTACATATGTTTTTCCCGGATTGTTCCTGTATGGAGCTATACTTGAGCCAAACATGCTGCTCTCCGCAAGCAGAAGCGTATTCTTCCACGGAGTCTCTTCATCTATAATCACAGGTCTCTGTCCACCGCATATATCCTCTCCGCTCTCAAGAACACGCACATTTTTGCTCACGAAATCCTTAGGAATCTCGGCATGTGCATCTACTTTTATGATTGCATCGCCTTTATATTCCCTGAGTGCTACATTCCAGCCTGACGGTAGTGTTCTCTTAGGATTATCAAGCACCACAACTCTTCTGAAATCATCTTTGTATTTTTCCTTGAAATTATCAAGATGTTTTTTTGTATTATCAGTTGATGCCCCATCAACAAGCACAACTTCCATATCATTATGATTGTAATCCTGTGCGGCTATATCGCCAAGAATTCTGTCAATTGCATTTTCTTCATTATATGCAATTACACACATTGTAATAAACATAATGTCTCCAATCCTACTTCCTGATTACAGAATAAAAAGTATTCCATAAAATGCTACAGTCATCAACCAGTCCAAATTTTCTTAAACTTTCAAGATTATATTGCATTTTAACAGGAAGAATCTGCTCTACATAAGTCTTATCGGCATTTTTTGCATCCTTCAAAAGCTTATCCTCATCCTTGTATGCAATGCTTGTCCTCGATGTAAGTCCTGCAGGAAGAAGCAGTGTTGCATACATCTCAGGTGTATAATGCTTAACATATTTCGGCACTTCAGGTCTTGTCCCAACAAGTGTCATATCACCAGCTATTATATTAAAAAGCTGTGGAAATTCATCAAGTCTGAATTTTCTTAAAAATTTACCAACCTTTGTTATTCTTGCGTCACCTGCCACTGTAACCTGGCTTCCGATACGTGAAGCATTATTTACCATAGTTCTGAATTTGTAAATCTTAAAAATTCTTCCATACTGCGTAACTCTTTCCTGCCTGAAAAAAACAGGACCTTTTGAGTCTAACTTTATCATGGCTGCAATAACTGCTATAGGAATTGCAAGAAATACAATCATTATTAATGAAACTATGACATCAAATACCCTTTTTGCACGAAACCAGCCTCTTCGCTGTGCGATTATATTATAATATTTTCTGACCTCACGCGTTCTCATACGGTCAGGCAGCTCATTCCACTGTCTTAACTCCATAATTAAATCTTCCTTAATCTGTTAAAATTCTCAATGATATACTCTGTCTGCTCATCTGTAAGACATGTGTGAAGCGGAAGTGTAATTTCATTTTTATACATCTCGTATGAATTTGGGAAATCTTTTATATCAAATCCAAGGTTCTTGTATGCCGTATGCATAGGAAGAGGTTTGAAATGGACATTAGTTGCAATACCTGCCTCTGCCATTGCTGTTATAAGGGAATTTCTCTTTTCTTCATCATATGGAAGCACTCTTACAAGATAAAGATGTCCACTTGAAATATTACCGCCATCAAAGTGTTTAAGTGTCATTATATCATCATCTTTAATCCACTCATCATAACGCTCAATAATCTCTTTTCTTCTCGCAAGAAGGCCCTTATAACGCTTCTGCTGTACAAGGCCTACAGCGGCAAGAATATCTGTCATATTACATTTGTAATAAGGTCCCTTTATGTCATATTCCCATGCACCTAACTTTGTCTTTGCAAGTGCATCTTTTGACTGTCCGTGAAGCGTAAGAAGCATAAGATTATGATAAATCTCCTCATCATCAACACCCGGCACAGGTCTCCATACAAGTCCGCCACCCTCAGCTGTCGTAAAATTCTTAACAGCGTGAAATGAAAAGCTTGTAAAATCAGCACATTCTCCACTCATCTTTCCATTCTGTGAAGCACCATATCCATGTGCAGAATCAGCAAGAATTAAAATATGTCCCAATGCTTCCTGCATCTTTGAAGAAGGTCTAAAAAGACTCTTCTTTGATTCAACAATAGCTCGTATACGGTCGTAATCAACCATAACACCGCCCAGATCAACAGGTATGATTGCCTTTGTATTTTCATTAATCATACTCTCAACCGCAGCATAATCAATGTGGAATGTTCCTTTTTCTACATCCACAAGACGCAGCGTCGCACCAACATGACATACAACACTGGCACTGGCAGTGTATGTATATGCCGGCACAATAACTTCATCTCCCGGTCCTATCTCAAACAGGCGTAGTGCCATCTCCATACATGATGTTGCCGAATTAAGGCATACACCTCTGTTTGTATGCGTAAATTCTGCCATCTTTCTTTCAAGTTCCTTAGTCTTTGGTCCTGTTGTAATCCAGCCGGAACGCATAACCTCGGCAACTGCTTCTACCTCTTCTTCTGTTATATCAGGTGGTGAAAACGGTATATTCATAATATCCTCCTTGTTTTTCAAAGAAAAATCCCAATGTGCATCTTTGATGCACTATGTCTCCTAGCGAGGAGGGGATTTATCCTCCTTCTATTCTTTCTTTGTCATATCCGGAAATGCATAATTCAAATCTCCGCTGCTGTTGGCAATAGAAATAGAATAACTAATTGTATTATATCCATTCTGCGTAAGAGTTATAGTCTTTGTACCCGACTTTTTCTCAAATGAACACGGCACAATTCCAACATATACGCTGTCTACATAAAGTGCTGCACCTGCAGGTGCTGTTACATTTACCTTGTAACCACTTGTTGATGCTGCAGTCGTTGATGAACTGCTGCTCTTAGTCGAGGCTGACTTAGATGTCATATCTATAACTTTTGTAGAATAAGCCGAACTTACTGTAAATGTCTCTGTATATGCTTCATAATAATTAGCTGCCAGTGTCAGGACATGACTGCCAAATTTCAACATAACAGGTTCTGTATAATCCACTTCCTCGCCGTCAATCGTCATGACAGCATTTGACGGAGTAACTTTAAAATTAACAGCTCCCTGCTCATCAACCGGAAGCTTATATTCACTGAAATCAACCGTTGTCTCTTTATTTTTCTCAACCGTAACAGTCTTCTTTCCGCTCATGGTTCCTGCATCAAGTTCAAGGTCATATGTTCCGGTTGCTGCAGTAACAAGCATATTATCAGTCACACCTACAAGCTGGCTCTTTCCTATACTTGCATATCCGCCCTCAAATGCACTTACTCCTGTGAACTTAATATATCCGTGTCCTACATCAACTACAATTGAGTAAACCGTACTATCAACACCTCTTAATATTACAGTATCCTGTTTTACAATCTGGGAAATAGATATCTTTTCATTATCTGACAAAATCACCGATTTCTGTGCATATACAAGATTAGTTGAACCAATCGTAATCTTTCTTGTGCTTTCATCAAAATCAAGCCCTGTAATCCCGGTTCTTTCCCACGCATCCTTTGCACCGTAGATTGTCAGTGCTGTTCCTTTTTTATCACATGTAACTTCGTATATCTCACCCGGCTTCATGTTGGATGGTGCTATCTTTGTTCCATATTTTGTCTGAATATCAGTTCCCCCCGTATATGGAACTTCATATTCTATTCCTGATGAATTTTCAACAAATCTCATCTTTTTGGCATCTTTATCTAATGAAGACAAAACGCCTTCTATTGTAATTTCATTTGTTTTTGCATTTACAGGTGCATCCGTAATTGACTTTGTCGGTGCCGGAAGTATTGAACTTCCCGGTGTGACAGAACTTGTTTTTTTCGAGCCGCAGCCTACAAGACCTGACACAGAAATGACAACAATCATCATAACGGAAACTGCCTTATATATTATATTAAAAAATACATTTTTGTTCATACGTACTCCAATTCAAAATCTATCCGTACTTGTAAGCTATATTATCACAATGCACCTATACTTGCAAGAAATTCCAGCCTGCGGCTGTTTACGGATGTAACTGCTTTCAGTTTTTCAACACTTTTGGGTGGTATCCATGCCTTATTCATATTGTAATAATAATTGATTATCTTCCAAAATTTTTCCGGAAATGAAAAAAGCACTCCTAAAAGCTCCAAATCAATATCAGATACAGGTTTTACTTTGTCATATTCATCAAGCATTTTGTATGCCGTCTGAATATCCCACTCATATTTTTCAAGAATTTTTCTCATAAACTGGTACAAATCACTTATCTGACATTCATTGCGGCACTTCTCAAAATTCGTGACAAATACAGTGCTTCCGCAAAAACATACATTATGATATGTATAGTTGCCATGTACAAGTTCACCGCTAAGCTGTGCCTGCAAAAAACGTTTTTTTAATTTATCATCACTCATTTTACGGACAGCATTCACCGCCTCACTGTAAAATGAACCTATATTTCTATATGCAATATTTTCAAACTCAGATTTCTTTTTCTTATTTTTAAGATAATTGGATGCCTGTTTCAGTTCTTTCATATGACGCACATAATTATCCGCAAGCCTCATGTTTTCTGCTACAGGATTAACATCCATCTCCCTGAAACACACTGCCGCTTCATCAAGTGATGTATGCAGCCTTGCAAGCGTTGAGACACCGGCCACTATATCCGAAATATCATTCACATTACACTCTCTTGCATCAACCCAGTTTTTCAGTATATACCGTCTGCCATCCTCCTCATTCTCACTCACAAGCCCGCCCTCTGCATTTCTTATATATGTATCAACATTAATAAATCCATTATGTGCAATGGTTTTAGTAATTATGTCTTCTCTTTCATAATATTTATCAGGATGATTACACTCGAGAAACAGCTTCACTCCCTGATTTGTAAAGAGCAGCATCCCTCCTCTTCCACGCATAGTTTTATACACATCTATATCATACTGTTTTAATACATCCAGTGATTTTTCATTCATTATAAACCTCCACACTTCCATATGTCTGTCTTATCATATGAAAGCTGTGGAGGAAAAATACCCTAAAGTTAATTAAGATGTTCTATTAATGCTATAAGTGTTGCTTTATCATTAAGACGTGGATTTTCTATTACAACGCCAAGAAGTTCATTGAGTGTCTTCCCTATTTCGGGACCTTTAAGTCCATATTCCATCAAATCATTTCCCGTTATATCAAGGTCTTTTATACAGATACAGTCACCTCTTTTTGTAATCTCATCATACATAGTCCTGAGAACGATAAGGTGTTTTTTCTTGCCAGCAAGCTTTATACCGGTAATTTCTTCCTTTGTGGCAATTATGGCCTCTTCATGCTCAAACATCATCTGTATAAGTTCTCTTCCGTATTGGTGGACTGCCTCTCTTAATGCCGGTTCATTTTCTTCTATTGTTACTTTTGAATTAGCAACAAGTTTTGTAACATGCTCCACCGTATAATTATCAAGCTTCAATTCCCTGAGCGTCTTTCTTACATTTTCCGGTTCAAGCGTGTTAAGAAGTGCTGCATACCTGAAAACAGGCTGTTTTTTAGAAAATTTCAACATTGTAAGTGCATTTCTTGAATATCTTCCGCCAAGCACCCGGCCGATATCCGGAAGCACATATTTAAACAGCCCCGTCTCATAAAATCTCATTACATAACCGGGGTTATCCGACAACAGTGTTTTTACAAGCTCAACCTGTATGCGTTCCATGCTGACATGACTTATTGATGGTGACAGCTTTGATATTGCATTGTATGTATTTTCTTCAATATCAAATCCGAGCTGGGCAGAGAATCGTATTGCACGCATCATTCTCAAAGCATCTTCCGTAAAACGCTCTTTTGCATCTCCCACACATCTTATAATACCTTTGTTCAAATCATTTATTCCGTCAAATTCATCAACAAGGCCTGTGCTGTCATTGTATGCCATTGCATTAATTGTAAAATCACGTCTTTTTAAATCATCCTTTAAATCTGATGAAAATTCGACATTTTCAGGATGACGGCAATCCTTATATTCCCCGTCAATACGGTATGTAGTTATCTCATAACCGGTTTTGCCTATCATCACGGTAACAGTTCCATGCTGTATGCCTGTATCTATTGTTCTTGCAAATATTTCTTTTATCTGTGAAGGCAGTGCTGATGTCGTTATATCCCAATCCTGCGGTGTTCTGCCAAGAATACAGTCACGGACACAGCCACCGACAGCAAATGCCTCGAAGCCTGCCGCCTCTATCTGTTTTATTATATCCTTAACCTCCTGCGGCATCACAATATTGTATTTATCCATACATTACCTCATTTCCACAAATTTTAATCTTTTATAAAAGGCGGGCTTTTGCCCGCCTTTGTCTTTATCTATATTAATAATCTTTTAGTATGCTTTACCCCAGTAAACCATCTTCTTTGCCGGCTTTCCGCAGCATACACATACATCTGAAAGATGTTCCTGTGCAAATGGCATACATCTTGAAGTAGCAGTTGTATCTTCCTTAATCTTATCCTCACATGCCTGGTCACCGCACCACATAGCCTTAACAAATCCAGGTTTATTAGCAACTATATCCTTAAACTCATCATAATTTGTTGCAACATAAGTATGCTCATCTCTGTGCTTTCTTGCACGTTCAAGCATCTCAACCTGCATTGCATCAAGAATCTCTTTAATCTTATCAGCAAGTTCAGAAATATTAACTGTAATCTTCTCTCTTGTATCTCTTCTTACAACGATAGCCTGACCAGCTTCAATATCTCTTGGTCCCATCTCAACTCTTACAGGAATACCACGCATCTCCTGTTCTGAGAACTTCCATCCCGGATTCTTATCAGAATCATCAACCTTAACACGAAGTCCTGCTGCCTTGAGTGTATCCATAACCTCAAACGCCTTATCAAGCACGCCTTCCTTCTTCTGCATGATAGGAATAATATCAACCTGAACAGGTGCAACTCTAGGTGGAAGAACAAGACCTGAATTATCACCGTGTGTCATAATAACAGCTCCGATAAGTCTTGTTGTTGCTCCCCATGATGTCTGGTGAACATACTTTAACTTATTATCTTTATCTGTATACTGGATACCAAATGCCTTTGCAAATCCATCACCGAAATTGTGGCTTGTACCTGACTGAAGTGCCTTGCCATCATGCATAAGTGCTTCAATTGTATATGTAGCCTCAGCACCGGCAAACTTTTCTTTATCAGTCTTACGTCCCTTGATAACAGGTATTGCAAGAACTTCCTCACAGAATGATGCATATACATTGAGCATCTGCTGTGTTCTTGCTTCTGCTTCCTCAGCTGTAGCATGTGCTGTATGGCCTTCCTGCCACAAGAACTCTCTCGAACGAAGGAATGGTCTTGTTTCTTTTTCCCATCTTACAACTGAACACCACTGGTTATAAACCTTTGGTAAATCTCTGTATGACTGAATCTCATCTTTATAGAAATCACAGAAAAGTGTCTCTGATGTAGGTCTTACGCACATTCTTTCCTGAAGTGGATTAAGACCGCCGTATGTCACCCATGCAACTTCCGGTGCAAATCCTTCTACATGATCTTTTTCTCTCTCAAGAAGGCTTTCAGGAATAAACATTGGCATGTATACATTCTCAACACCTGTCTCCTTAAATCTTCTGTCTAATTCATTCTTTATATTTTCCCAAATGGCATATCCAGCGGGCTTAAATATCATACATCCCTTTACGCTTGAATAAGACATAAGTTCTGCCTTCTTACAAACGTCTGTATACCACTGTGCAAAATCAACATCCATTGATGTAATTGCCTCTACCAGTTTCTTATCCTCTGCCATGTCTACCTCCGATTTTGCTGTTACTTTACAGCTTATATTTCAAGTATTTTTTAGTGTACCACGTTCAATCTCTATTTTCAAGTGAAGTATCAGTGCTTTCATTATACAATATGAAACAGGGCCTAATATAAATCCCATTATGCCATATATCATAATCCCCAGAAATATTACCATAAGCATGACAAACGGCGGAATCCCCGTTTTGTCTCCCAGGCACTTGCTCTCCATTATCTCACGCACAAAATATGTCACAACATACGCACTTACAAGAACTGCTGCCGATGTCACATTTTTATTAACAAGTTCAAATAATGCCCACGGAAGAAGAACTGTTCCGGTTCCGAAAACAGGAAGCATATCCACAATACCTATAAGTATGCCAAGCACAACTGCATACGAATTTTTTATTATAAGCAAAGCAATTATACATAGTATTGAATTAATAACCAGAATTAATGCCTCTATTTTAAAATATACATGTATAAGCCTGTATAACGAATCAGATACAGCTTTTATTTCCATGCGAAAAACATTTTCCTTTTTCCAATCCCTCACGTTGTCAATCACAACCGCAAGATACACAACTGATATAAAGCAGATAATTACCGAACCTGTAACTGTAATTGTTTTTATTACAGCAGGAACCGAAATTGTCACAACTTTAGTCATAATCTGTGAAACACCGCCATTATCGACAGTTTTTTCAAATTTTTCCATACAGCGGCATATAAAATCAAGGCATTGTCCGTCCGAAAGTCCAAGCCATCCATCCATATTAAAACAGATTCTTGCGGCGGTCTGCCTGAATGTCACCATATTATACTCATAATTTTTTATAAATGACTTTATCTCAGCCAGTCCAAAATACGCTGCCAGTCCGATTCCCACACACAAAACTGCCGAAAACAAAATAACTATAACAGCCGACGCAATCATTTTTCTGCCCTTGAACACCCTTGCGAGTCTGTTTACAGGCTTTTCAATCATTACTGCCACAGCATATGCAATCACAAATGGTGCAACAAAAGGAAAAACATATTTAAAGCCAGCAATTACAGATACCGTAATAATTACGATTCCACTTATATACTGCAACTTCTGCCTGTTTGTCCAATATGCTTTTTCATAATGCTTCCCGGTTTCCTGCATCTGCCCTGCCCCTTCTATAATAAGTTCACAATGTTTTACATTCTTTATATATGTAATTATTGTCAACAGGCGGGGTAATTATTCAGTATTTCAGTTTCAAAACTGCCATGACGGCTCTATCGAATATTCATGTCCGTCAACGCTTAAAAATGCTGCACAGAGTGCTATTTCATTGTTAAATCTCTCATCTCCGTATTTTGTATCGCCAAGAAGCGGATGATTTCTATGTGCAAACTGCACGCGTATCTGATGATGTCTTCCAGTTATCAGTGTTACTTTTACAAGCGTGTAAACCTTATCATCTTTTTCTATCTCTTTTAATGTTTCGTATAGAAGTTTTGCGTATTTCGCACCGGCTGTCCCTTCCTTTACAACCTTTGAAACATTATTCTTTCCGTCTTTTAAAAGGTAATCCACAAACTCACCGTTTTTATCAGGCAGTTTTCCGCAGCACACTGCATAATACTGTTTACAAAAGCCTTCTTCTTGCATAAGGCTGCTCAATCTTGATGCCTCTTTTTTATTTTTTGCAAACAGCACAAGTCCGCTCACCGGTCTGTCAAGCCTGTTTATAACTGCAGCATATGCTTCTTCGCCTTTTTCACGCCTGTAATTTAACACTTCGCTTGTAAGGTCAAGTTCAAATGATCTGCCGCTCTGCACAAGCTGTCCTGCCGGTTTATTTACTACAATCATATTTTTATCTTCATATATTATACCAAGCATATTCCCTCCATATTTTTTATATTTATCATACAGAAAAACATTCATCTGTCTTTAATACAATATTTTTGTCAAGCCATCCTTTTTGTGCCATATCTTCAAGAATCCCAATTGCTTTTTCATGTGTCATTCCTTTTTTATACGGCCGGCTTTCTGTCAACGCCTGATAAATATCAACACATGCCATTATCCGTTCACATTCATTCAATTCGTCTGCACTCTTTCCAAACGGATATCCCGTTCCATCTAATCTTTCATGGTGAAAAGCTGCCCAGTCACGGATTTCGTCAAAATCATCAATATCTGACAAAATACGATATGTATATGATGCGTGATGCTTCATTGTATCAAATTCTTCATCAGTAAGCCTGTCCGGCTTTTCCAGTATGTCATTACCTATTGCAACTTTTCCGATATCATGCAGTGCTCCGGCAAGATACATTTTCTGTACTGTTTCATCATCGAATCCCATATATCCCGAAAGTTTCCTGGCACATTCAGCCACGCCAATTGAATGTGTACTTGTAAATGGTGATTTGTAGTCTACTATTCTCGCAAAAAATCCGGCAATATTTTTTATCTGCTCAAAAGTTAATTCTATTTTTTCGCGTGGTACTTTTTCCCACAGACTCTTCTCTATCTGCGAATCTTCCATATTCATAACGGACACTCCTGTAAATGCATCCATAAATGCATCTGCACACTCATCATCAATAACCGTTCCACGTATTTTTGAAAGAAACTCACTTATTTTCTTCCATGTCTCAAAGTCAACCGCCTTACGCAGACATACCATATCAAGCAGGTCACACATATGTATAATTCGTGCAAAAAGCGGAATCTCGTTCCATTTTTTACCAAACGGTCCACTTCCATCGGCATTTTCATGGTGATATAAAATAACATTTTTTACATCTGTATAAAATGGAATGTCTTTTATGTTTTGTTCACCCATTACACAATGTGCCCCTGCATGTGGCAGTTCTTTTATACTATCTACATGTGAAATGTCATTATGAAATTCTTCCTGTATATATTGAGTAAGGGCATTGTCATGCAAAAGTGCACACACAGCCAGGTCCTGCAGTTTTCTGTCTGTGATTCCCATCTGCATTGCCGTGCATACGCTCATATATGCCACACGCTTTGCATGTTTATTCGTCACATGAACTAATTCTGCCTCAACACAGTCCAATGCATATGAGCACGCACCGATAAGCCCCAGAACGTCTAATTTCATCTAATCTCTCCTGTATAAATAATTCAGGAGGCCAATCATCTGTTGACAAGCCTCCTTTTGATTATCTATAGAATAATATATTTATTTATATTTGTAAAATCCTTCACCTGTTGACATTCCAAGCTTGCCTTCATCTATGTATTTTTTAAGAATTTCTTCCATCTTCTTAAAATTATATGGCATCATCATCTTCTTTAATAATGGTGAAAATATTCCCGGAACACTGTGATACTGATGAACAATATTATATGCAGTGTTAAGTCCTACTGTATCAAATATCTGGAATGGTCCTTTAGGTGCTCCTGTTCCTCTTGTCCACGCTATATCAATGCTCTCAGGGTCAGATATGCCTGACGCATACAAATCAAGTCCGCTTAAAAGAAATGGAACAAGCATTGAATTAAGCAGATATCCACTCTTTTCCTTCCTTACCGGAAGTCCAATCATTCTTATATCATTAGCAAACTGCATAACCTCATCAAAATACTTCATGTCTGTCTGAGGCTGTGTCATTACTTCTGCCGTGTTATTCTTCCATATTGAATTAGCAAAATGAAGCGATAAATACTTATCTGGTCTTCCTGTATACTTTACAAACATTGACGGAAGAAGTGTTGATGAATTAGTCACAACGACCGTCTTTTCAGGAAGAAGCGGGGCAAGCTTCTCATAAAACGCAATCTTATCTTTTTCGTTTTCTGCCATTGACTCAATTACAAGGTCAGCATCTTTAACCGCTTTTGCCATATCAAGTTCAAGTTTTATGCCATCATAAGCAGCTTCGACTTTTTTAAGACACTCTACCTTATCAAATGAATCTTCATCAGCAAGACCTGCACACCACGCATTTTTATCGTCTGCCATCTTCTCAATTGCTTCTGTATATGTCTTTTTAAGATTATCAATCTTTGGCTGTGTACGACCAATAGACCCCTCACTTCTTAACCATATAGTTACGTTAAAACCACAATATGCTGCCTGAAATGCAATCTGGCTTCCCAGCACCCCACCACCGGCAACTACTACATTAGAATATTTCATAAAAACACCTTCCTTATCTTTTCGACATTTTATGTCATCAACATATTAATATTATTATGAGTATATCATACAATCATAAAATTTACAAACTTATTTTTTTATTTGTTTTAACAATTTACATGCAAATGCTATTTTTATTTTACTTTTTAGTAATAAATTTTAACTTGACGTAACAGCTTATATTTATTATACTCTAAGTATAGTATGAATCATACAGAAATGGAGGAGTTTCATGGATAACTATACACCAGATCCTTTTAATGATAATTCAGGCAACAACCAGAATAATAATCAGAATAATAGTAATAATGCTTCCGGCAACGGAACTTACGGCAGCTATAATGATACATATGATGCCAATTACAGACCATCAGATGACTATTCAAACAATAGTTCAACATCCGATAATTCTGACGGCAATAATTCTTCTGACAACAATTATTACAATAACAATTCCGGCAGCAATAATTCCAATAACAACAATTATGGCAACGGATATAATAATTATTATAACAACAATGGCAATTCCGGTTACAATAATGGCTATAACAGCTATGGTAATAACAACGGCTACAATAATGGCTATAATAACGGCTACGGCAACAACAATGGCTATAATAACGGCTACAGCAACAACAATGGTTATAATAACGGCTACGGCAACAACAATGGCTATAATAACGGCTACGGCAACAACAATGGTTACAATAATGGTTATGGAAACAATGGCTATAATAACTACAATAATCAGTACGGAAACCAGTATAACAACGGATATAATCAATATAATAACGGATATAACCGTCCGCCATATCCATCAAGCCAGAATGCACCATCTTTTGGCACATGGCTTACTCTGAGTATATTGTGTGCCGTATTTTTAAATAAAATATGTGGTGTAATCGGAATAATATTTATTATCATGGGTAACAACGCTTTCAAAATCGGAAACTTTGATGATTATGAAAAACAGCTCAAAAGATGTAAGATTGCTCTTCTGGTAGGTCTTATCCTCGGAATCTTAACAATCGTATTTTATGTTTTTGCTTTCATTAATACATCAGGTGGCATATCTACGTATTATTAATCATTGAAATTAAATATATTAATTCATTGAAAACAAAGGCACAGCTTACAGAAAAACTTCTGTCGGCTGTGCCTTAACTTTTTGTTATAAACTTTTAGGGTTTTAATACATTTTCTCTTTGCAAACAACTGTTGCACCGACAAGTGAACCGGCACTTATAAACATAACAGCAAGCCAGAATATAAGATTGCTGTTGTCACCTGTTTCCGGAACTGTCTGTACAGGAGCAGGAGTATTATTCGAGATGTCAGCAGGAATTTTCTCAATTTTCTCAATTACAGTATTCTCATTGCGTTTGTAACCGCAAACCGAACACTCCTCATGTTTAAGTCCTGTTGCTGTTTCAGTTGCTTCTTTGTCAACTTTCCATTCAAAAGTATGCTCTGCCAAATCTTTTACACTTCCGCTCTTATCAGTACATGAAGCATCACTACATTCATGCCAGTGATTTGTTTCGTCATTGTTCCACTCACCGTATGTATGTGTATGAGCAGGAGCTTCATCAACTGTTACCCTCAAATTAAAATCAACTGACTGACCGCTGCCGCAGTCATAAGTATAAGTAACAAATTCTGCATTTTCATTAACGGTTAATACATTACCGCTTACCGTTCCGCCTTTCCAGTTGCTTGCTTTGCTCACATCAAAGCTTCCCGGCAAATCAGAAAGATTGATTCTACGGTCAGAATCGGCTGTAATATTATAAATATTATACTTACCGCTAAAACCATTTATTAAAGTATTATTACTTAAATCTAACGATGTAAGCTTATTATCGTTACAACGAAGCACCTCAAGGTTTGTATTATTGCTCAAATCCAATGCTGTCAACTTATTGGAAAAACACTCAAGGCTTTTTAATGCCGTATTTTTACTTAAATCCAATGAAGTTAATTCATTATCACCACACAAAAGATTAGTAAGAGCTGTATTTTTACTTAAATCTAATTCTGTCAATTTGTTTTTATAACAAGAAAGATTTTTTAATGCCGTATTTTTACTTAAATCTATAGATGTAATCTCATTGTGCCAAAACTCAAGATACGTAAGCTCTGTGTTATTGCTTACATCAAGTTTTGTAAGTTTGTTGCCTTCATTGCTTCCGCAGCTAAGATAAGTAAGTGCTGTGTTTTTACTTACATCTAATTCAGACAACTGATTACTTCCGCAGTCAATCCTTGTAAGAGCTGTATTGTTATTTACATTCAACTCTGTCAGTTGATTATACGAACAGCTAAGTTCTGTAAGGGCTGTGTTTTTGCTTACATTCAATTCCTTTAATTGATTGTTTGCACAAGCAAGATAAGTAAGAGCTGTATCTTTACTTATATCCAATTCTTTCAGTTGGTTATTTGTTACGGTAAGTTGACCAAGAGCTGTATTGTTACCCAAATCCAATTCCGTAAGCTCGTTATTTGGGCAGTAAAGCTCTGTCAATGCTGTATTTTTACTAACATCAAGCTTTGAAATTTTATTATGACCGCATTGAAGCCTTGTCAATGAAGTAAAATACTCAATTCCTTTCAGGTCAGTTACATCTCCGCCTTTCGATGAGTCCCCGTTTATTGAAATACTCCTAATATTTGATATTTCTGTGTCACTTAAAACGCCATCGTTATTTTTATCATATTCCGCAACTTTCTCCCTGAACAAGGCGTCCGGAAAATTTGTTTCGTTAATCGCAACGCCGTTTTCTGTGGCAGAAGCCGTTGCTGGCAACAAGCTTAATGTCATACACAGAACAAGAAAAATCCCCATACATCGTCTTTTCATTTTGTTTTGCTCCTTTGTTTATTAACATTTTATTAATTTTTTCTTAATTAAAAACACAATAAAAATCTGATTATCCGCTAAAACACAGTATCTATCAGCATT
>ENA-UOJC01002135-UOJC01002135.1-human-gut-metagenome-genome-assembly--contig:-C104-NODE-2135-length-22584-cov-5.584713_pt1 | contig 22584 bp, 19 predicted proteins | sample MGYA00242339_ERZ723886 | MGnify/ENA metagenome assembly ERZ723886 | reverse complement strand
TTTATATTAGTTCCGGAAATAAAAGAATAAAAAGACTTATGACTTCAAAAGACTAGCCTCACTATTTGCCGGGCTAGTTTTTTGTTTCTACAATCCACTTTTCAATATTACGGGTTTCCGCACTGAAATTTACTCCTATTTTAAAGAGTTTACGTCCGTCCATTTCGAAAGGAAGAGCATAATTCTTGTCGTTAATCTGCTGTAAAGCATCTTCTGCCGTACCGTTCAACTTAAATTCCATGATATAAATAAATTTATCGGTCTGCAAGACAAGGTCGATGCGCCCTTCACTCGTATGATACTCTACCTTGGTGTAGAAACCTAGCAGTTTAAAAACGATAAAAAGAACATTTTCGTAATGTAGCTCCTGGTCCCGAATCACTTCGTAAGTAGTGTCTGCAAAGAAACTTTGCAGACGGCGGAAGAAAGAGTTATAATCACCGGAACGCACTTCACGAACAAACTTCTGAATCTCAAAAGGCGACTCGACCTTATTTACGTTCGCATAAAAAGGAAGCAGGAAGCGGATAAAACCTTCTTCCACTTCGCGATTGGGGAAACCCAAGCGATACATTCCAAATTCTTCATCATACCCCTTAATGGTTAGGTATCCACTCTGATAAATTACCGGGATGGGATTGGTGGATTCAGAATCTATACTGTTCAACACTTGGACATCGGTCTCTTCATGTGCCATCCGCTCCAGGTCATAATGATGTTTTTTTAGCAATTTCACCAAATAGGTAGGCGTACCCGTTTCAAACCAATAACTACCAAACTCCTTACGCTTGAAAGCGTTCAGCAGACTGAACGGGTTGTACATGCCGATTGAATTGTGCGTAAAATGATAACCGTCATAACACTCTCTCAAATCTTCACAGAGTTTGTCATACGTTATTCCACGTGCTGCTGCAAATTCATGTAGTTCCGCTTCCAGATTTTCATGGATTTCACGCTCGCTGACACCACAAATTTCGACATACTCATTCCACATTGAAATATCATCCAGATTATTCAAATCACTGAATACACTGACTTTGCCAAACTTTGTCACGCCGGTGAGCAGAGCGAACTTTATATACCCGTCCTTCGTTTTCAAAGCGCCATAAAATGGCTTCAGAGTATTTCGGAATTGCTTTTGCAGTTCCTCATTACCGATAGCTTGCAGCATAGGTTTGTCATACTCATCTACCAGAATAACTACACGTTGTCCGGTCTTCTCACAAGCACGCTGAATGATACCTGCAAAACGCAGGGAAAAAGATGTCTCGGATGGACGGGTGCCGTATTGGCTTTCCCAATATTCCAGATTATCATTCAATATCTTATCCAGACTTTCCGGAGTGTCATACTTCTCGATATTCAGGTCGAGATGCAATATAGGATATTTAATCCAATCCTTTTCCAACTTTTCTACTGCCAAGCCGGTAAACAGTTCTTTTTTTCCTTGAAAGTAAGCCTCTAAAGTAGAAATGAGCAGACTCTTTCCGAAACGGCGCGGACGACTCAAAAAATAGTAACGCCCGGTCTTTACCATTTGATACATCAATGCCGTTTTATCAATATAAAAATAACCATCCTGACGAAGGCTTTCAAAATTCTGAATACCGATAGGATAAATTTTATTGCTCATAATCTCTTCTTTTAAAAATCAACAACACATAAGTGAAGCAAGCGGATTCAAAATCCACTGGGACGGTTCACCTTCCTTATATAGATTCCCACTCTTTATCTCTTATTAATTCTTGAATACTATTTATGAAAGTCTCTGCTTGTGGATATAAGTTGTTTACCATTTCTTCGTCACAATATACAAAGTCATCATAATCTCCACTATGCCTTTTCTCAAATAATGTAGAAAAAGTTTTTCCTACTTTTACAGGAAGTTTTCCTGTCGAAATAAAGTGCAGACCAAGCATCGTCTTCACCCCATTATGAGTCTGCGTTTGAATATCATATTTTAAAAGAAGAGCTACAGTTGCATAATAGCATGCATAATACAGCCTGTTAATAGCAGCATTATAGAATGACTCACGTATCATAACCTCAGCCTCTCTCAATGTTTCATAAGCACGTTGTATCCGATAAGCGACCAGTGCTTTCTTACTTTCCTTATCTAGAATTTCTTTCATAAGACAATACCTTCGTTTATCACATTTACATAAAAAGGTGTTTTAAAAGGCCGGTTCTCCCAAAATTTCTTCAAAACAACTATCGGGCTAATACTAACACCTGTTTTCAATTCCAATTCATATAAAGGTAATGTGATAGCTTCTTCTTTAGCCAATGTCATTTTATCACCTTCCACTAAAATGAGTAAATCAACATCACTATCATGCCTGGCATCCCCACGCGCCTCAGAGCCATATAAAATAACCTGCGCATTGGGAGCAACACGTTTTAATGTTTCACGAATAGCTTCTATAATCTCCGGTCTCTTCATTTCTTACTCTTTCTAAATGCATGAATGAATCAAACTTACTACATTACAAAGATACATTTTTCTATCTAAACAACATCACATCTTACATGAAAGTTCGCCATAAAATCATTTAAAGTAGGTTTCCGTTCTCTGTTCAATCTGCTCCATTCAATCGGATTTGCAATCCGATTGCTTGAGTATCAGGATTTGTAATCCGCTCCTTAACCTCTTGCCTTCCTAAACTACAATCACCTCTAGCAGTCCTTTATCACCCGCATAACTCACCGCCGAACTATATAAATAATCTTCCTGCCGTGCAACAATCTCCTGCTTCACCGGATTATTATGAATATAATTCAATTTTTGCAGAAAGAAGTCATGCAAATAAATTAATTCGGGATGATTACCTTCTTGCCAAAAACGATACTTAGATATTTTTTTGTCATTAGCTCCGGCAAAGCGAAAACGATCCAACATCCATTCGCGACGACTTTCTTGAGGATCTGTTTCGAGTTCTGCCATAATACGTTTACTAGTGAACTTTTTAAAATCTCGAAGGATATCCGAAACTGTTGCTTCTGTTCCGGAACTGACAATCATGTGCAAATGGTTACTCATTAATACCCAGGCATAAATTCTTAAGCCTTTTTTCTCCTGACAATAGGCTAGTGACTCCAGAATTATATGCTTGTATTTAGGACGGGTAAAGATATCTATCCAATCGACAACGGTAGAAGTAACAAAATATAATTCATCTAAAACTCGATTCGCAGTATCCATTGATATACTAATTTGATTAGAGAGGATAAATGTACGATTAAAATCGAAAGAGACAAAGGTTTTTAAACGATCGGACACGACAAGCGGACTAAAAATCCTGATACAAAAGACCAGCGGATTATAAATCCGCTGGAACCTTCTTATATATCTGCTGCGTAAGCGCGTAATGGTAGAACATTCTACAATTATTCACTGATTTTGCGGGCTTTTCTCTTCTGTCGCATCTATTCATTAAACAATAGTCGAATATTTATCCAAAGCCTTTCTCAAAGTTCTTTCCGAAACCGGTTTAGTCACAAAATCATTGCATCCCATCTCCAAAGCCAATTCTTTATCCGTTTCAAAAGCATAAGCCGTCAAAGCAATAATAGGAATATCTTTGGAATAAGAACGAATGATATGCGTTGCTTCCAATCCATCCATGCGTGGCATTTTTATATCCATCAGAATTAAGTCCGGTTGATACTGCTTATACATTTCAATGGCTTCCACCCCATCCTTAGCCCAAAGCAATGTATATTCCCTGCCGATCAGATTCTTCAGCAGGATGAAATTACTTTCTACATCTTCCGCTACCAAAATCTTTTTGATCTGTTGCACACGATTTACAGTATCTCCTTTAGATTCCGTCTTTGACATTTTAAAGATTTCGCCGAGTTCTCCGGCTTCTTCATAAGGAATCGTGAAATAGAACGTAGAGCCTTTACCCAATTCAGAAGTCACTCCTATTTCTCCACCGATCTTTTCGATAATCATCTGACAGATAGATAGCCCTAATCCTGTGCCTTGAGCAAAAGAGTTCAGTTTGACAAAACGCTCGAAGATATGATCTACCTTTTCCGGTTCTATTCCTATTCCTGTATCCTTCACATATACACGAATATTTTTATCCGTCCGCTCAAAACCCAAACGAATCTCTCCTGCATACGTAAATTTACTCGCATTAGTCAGGAAATTCGTTATCACCTGCATGATACGATTCTGATCTCCCTCAATGAATAAATTCTCATCCTCATTATCAAAAACAAGAGTTACCCCTTCTTTCACACGTTCTTTATGAACAGCATAAATTGTCCGGCAAACTTCTCCCAGATTCATTGGACGCTTGATATATTCCAGTGTCCCGGCTTCTATCTTCGATAAATCCAGAATATCATTAATCAGTTGCAACAAAATATCCGAATTCTGATTGATAATACCCGAATAGAGCTTTTTCTCTTCAGCAGTTTCGGCAGCAGGCAATAATTGAGAGAATCCTACAATTGCATTCAGGGGTGTCCGGATCTCATGACTCATATTAGCAAGGAAAGCACTTTTCAATCGGTCGGATTGCTCCGCCTTAATCCTTGCCTTTATCAGTTCCTGCTCAATATTCTGAAGATTAGTAATATCCCAAGAGATACCAATCTGCAACGGTTTGCGTCCTTCCATCGGCACAAGCGCCTTTAACGTCTGTACAATACGCGCTTTCCCGGTGACGGAAAGATACGTTTCCTGCATATCAATACGCTTATGGGTCTGAAGTAATTCCAAATCATCCTTACGGAATTTCTCTGCGTCTCCATGACTCGGAAATACTTCATAGTCCGTATGTCCAATCGCTTTAGACGCCGGGATACCTGAATGGTCGGCAAATGCTTTGTTCCAATACAAATACCTAAAATCATTTTCCGGGTCTTTCACAAACAGATAGACTGGGATATTATTCAAAATACCATCCAGCAATAGATTTAGTTCGCGAAGTTCATCCTATTTCTTTATAACATCAGTAATATCCTGTGTAAAGAACCAAGTCAGTTCTTCATTATTCTCACGAATCAGAAATGTAGACACCTGATGCATCCGCTCTTTATCTTCACCTTTCCGCATATAGGCAGCACGATAAGCAAAAGTGCCATCATTGTCACGTATTTCCTGAAGACGTCTTTCCCACGCCTCCTTTGTTGTCATAGAGACGGGCAAATCATATATCTTTTGGATACCCATCTGTTGGGTAACTCCGTATTCTTCTATAAATTGCTTATTTGCATAAACCAATGTCCCGTCTTCCGATACGGCAAGAATGCTGTCACTCACTTTATCGAGTACACTCTTGAAAACCTCCAGTTGCCTTTGCGTGGTCACCCGCTCCGTTATATCACGGCACATAATCAATACATACTCCTCATCCAACGGAAAGATACGATTTTCGTAATGATGATGTTCGCCATTAAAATCCAATTCATGATGGGCGGTTGAAACAGCTCCCGTGCTGACAGCCTGACGCATATTGGAGTGAATATTCTGATATGCTTCCGGTGGAACCATTTCCCGCATATACATTCCCTTAAAATCTTTATTTGATATCCCGACATGATTGGTTTCTTCATTGGAAACAACTTCAATGCCTACTTCGTTCTGATTGAAGACAGTCAGCATATCCGGCAAAGAGTCCAGAATCCTGACAGCATATTTTTCTTTGAAACTCACGGGACGATTACTTATATTCTCATTCCTAAGAATAGAAAGCTCCTTTTTGAGCTGCTCATTTTCTTTCTTTAGCGCTTCCAGCTGTTCTAATAGTACTTTTTGGTTTTGTTCGGTGTTCATGATATATCAGAATTAATGCGTACTTATCTGCCAAAAGTAAATCTTTTTTTGAAGATAAGTACGCAAAATCCAGTTTTTTTTTGAGAATCATTCAATTACCATGATCCGGTCGTTCAATCCCACCTTCATGCCATCTTCCACAAATACCTCTTTAACTACTCCATCCGTCACCGAACGTATCTCATTCTCCATCTTCATTGCCACCAATACGCAAAGCGGATCGCCACGTTTCACACTATCTCCTTTCTTTACATACGTCTTCAGTATTACTCCCGGCATCGGTGCCTGTACTACCTGACGTCCTACAGACTCAGCAGCAGTGCGGGCATTATGTATCTTCTCCATTTCTCCCTGCAATTCAATCTGATAAAGCTCCCCTTTATTCATGATTGTATATGAATTATTGGAAGAGGGAGAAATCTGCACTCCATGCGAGTGGTGATCGATGATAATTGAATGGATAGAGTCGCCACCCATGTTATAATCGACCTCATATATCTTACCATTGACTGCAATCTTCTTGATTGGTCCGTCCTCCAGTATTTCCACCTTATATTCACTATCCGGCATGTCCTGGAGCTTGGCGTAATATGTAGCTAATGTTGTACCCATAATCTGTTCTGTTATTTTTTAGTCTTACATCAATAATTATTAGCAGTCATCTGCAACTTACCATAATACTTCCAGAGCGATTCGCCTACCACCGGAAGCGTTGTGGCACGGGAAGCCGCTTCTTTCTCCCGTTCGTAGTGTCTCACTGCGGCAGCAATGACAGCCACTGTCGGATCGGTATTCTGACGGCGTTTCAGATCTTCCTTATCAAAGCGCGTATCAATAAACGTTGTATCATATTCGCCTTTCAGGAAAGCTGCATTCTTCAATACACGTTGATGGAAAGGAATTGTTGTTTTAATTCCCAAAATCTTATACTCGCGCAAAGCACGTGCCATATTGGAAATGGCAGAAGCACGGGTACGTCCCCAACAACATAGCTTGGCAATCATCGGGTCATAATGCAGAGAGACTTCAAATCCGGCATAAACGGCACTGTCAAGACGCAGGTTACGCCCTTCGGGAGCTTCACGAACAGTAATCACCCCGGGAGAAGGCATGAAGTTATTCTCCGGATCTTCCGCATAAATACGACATTCGATAGCTGCTCCGCTAAACTGAATATCATCCTGTTTATAAGGCAACGGATTTCCGGCGGCAACTGTTATCATATCCCGAACCAGATCAACTCCCGTACATTCCTCCGTCACAGGATGTTCTACCTGCAAACGGGTATTCATCTCGAGGAAGTAGAAGTTTTGGTCTTTATCCATCATAAACTCCAATGTCCCGGCACTGTAATATCCTATTTTCTTACAGGCTTCCACAGCAACCTTCAACATCTTCTTTCTCGTCTCTTCTTTCACAAAAGGAGAAGGACTTTCCTCTATCACTTTTTGGTTACGACGCTGAATGGAACATTCACGTTCGTAAAGATGGACCACATTGCCATATTTATCTCCCATGATCTGAACTTCGATATGATGGGGATTCTCGATGTATTTCTCAATATATACCGCATCATTGCCAAAAGAAGTCCCTGCTTCGGATTGTGACAAACGAAGAGCCGTTTCCACTTCTTCTTCCGTACGTACCAAGCGCATTCCTTTTCCTCCACCTCCGGCAAGTGCTTTCAGCATAATGGGATAACCTACTTCATTGGCCACTTTCTTCACTTCATCAATCCCCTGCACAGGTGTCTCGGTTCCGGGAACAATGGGTAATCCTGCTTCACGCATAATCTTACGGGCTTCTGTCTTGATTCCCATTTTGGAAATAATGTCCGCACTCGGTCCGATAAAAATCACTCCTTCTTCTTCACAACGACGGGCAAAATCCGCATTCTCCGACAAGAAACCATATCCCGGATGAATAGCAGCTCCGGTCTTTTTGGCAATGGATAATATCAATTCCGGCTTCAGGTAGGAAGTATCTTCAGGCGATTCGGAGATGCAATAGGCTTCTTCCGCATAACGCACGTGCAAAGCTCCGCGGTCTACATGGGTATAAACAGCCACCGTTGAGATATTCATCACCCGACAGGTACGGAAGATTCGCATCGCTATTTCACCGCGGTTGGCTACTAATATTTTCTTTATCATAATCTTTTTATTCTTTTAATGAACACTCTCCATTCTCAACTTATTAAAGCGGAAGATTCGAATGTTTCTTAGGAGGATTAGACTGCCGTTTGTTGGCAAGCATCTCGAAACTTCGAATCAACCGCAAACGGGTTACCGCCGGATCAATCACTTCATCCACATATCCCAATTCCGCCGCCCGGTAAGGATTGGCAAACTTCCCGCGATAATCATCCTGAAGTTCTTTCCGTTTTTCTTCGGGGTTTCCGGCCTTATCTATATCCTTACGGAAAAGAATATTCACAGCTCCATCCGGTCCCATCACAGCTATTTCGGCAGTAGGAAAAGCAAGATTGACATCTCCGCGGATATGCTTGGAGCTCATCACATCATAAGCGCCACCGTATGCTTTGCGGGTGATAACCGTAACTTTCGGCACTGTAGCCTCACAATAAGCATAAAGCAATTTTGCCCCGTTACGAATAATTCCGCCATATTCCTGATCGATTCCCGGAAGGAATCCCGGCACATCTACCAATGTCAGTAAAGGGATATTGAAAGCATCGCAGAAGCGGACAAAACGGGCAGCTTTGACAGATGCGTTAATATCCAGCGTGCCTGCAAGTACCAATGGCTGATTAGCCACCACTCCCACTGTTTTTCCATTCAGCCGGATATAGCCGGTCACAATATTCGCAGCATATTCTGCCTGAAGTTCGAAGAAACTTTTATCATCAGCCACTGCTTCAATCATTTCTTTTATATTATACGGCTGATTCGGATTGGTTGGAATCAAATTAGCCAGTTCCGGAGTCAGACGGGTCGGCGAATCGTTTGTAGCTACAAACGGAGGCTCTTCCATATTATTTCCCGGCAGATAGGAAATCAATTCACGAATATAATTAATACACTCAATATCATTCTCCGCAGAAAGATGAGCTACACCGGACTTTGTCATGTGTACGCCTACTCCGCCGAGTTCCTCTTTAGTAACTTCTTCCTGTGTCACGCTTCTCACCACATCCGGTCCTGTAATAAACATATAACCGGAATTTTTCACCATCAGGATAAAATCTGTCAATGCAGGAGAATAAACCGCACCTCCGGCACATGGACCCATGATTGCGCTAATCTGCGGAATCACTCCGGATGCCATAGAGTTGCGCAGGAATATCTCGGCATATCCGGCCAAAGAACGTACCCCTTCCTGAATTCGTGCACCGCCAGAGTCATTCAGTCCGATAATGGGTGCTCCCATTTGCATAGCCATGTCCATCACTTTACAAATTTTCTTAGCGTGCGTTTCCGAAAGAGCCCCACCAAATACGGTGAAATCCTGTGCAAAGACATAAACCAAGCGCTTGCCAATCATGCCGTATCCCGTCACTACCCCGTCTCCGGCAAATTTCTGCTTTTCCATACCGAAATCGGTACACCGATGGGTTACCAACTTATCCAGTTCGATAAACGAACCTTTCTCCAATAATAAATCGATGCGTTCACGGGCGGTCAGTTTGCCCACAGAATGTTGTTTTTCAATGCGAGCGTCTCCGCCGCCTTTTTCTGCTTTCCTGTTCAGTTCTTCCAGGTTGTTAATAAGCTCTTTCATAGGCTGTAGTTATTAAAGTTGTATGTGTATGTAAAAATAAACAGTAATATATGAAATCATTGTCATATTGATTACACAAAGTACTTTTATATAATGAACGCCTCATGTGTGGAAAATGTTAGCATTTATGCCTTAAAACATCTTTATCCATTTATTTAGGGAGCTTTTTTGGCTGGTTGCGACAACAAACTTCCCCGCTTTTCTGTTTATCGCTTATCATTTTTAATAAAACCTATACCGTTGTCAACTTCGATGTTGAATAAGACCGCGTCATTATCCGGGAAAATCCGAAATACCTTAGTCTGAACGAAATGTATCAGGTAGCCAACAACTATCCGAAAGGCAGCAAAGACTTCGTTAATGTATTCGATATCGCCGTGCGGATGTATCCGACTGATGCCGTAGCCAACCTGAACGCAGGAGCTGTCTCCTTATCACAAAAAGACTTGAATGCAGCAGTGAAGTTTATGGAGAAAGCCGACCACAATACTGCCGAGTTCATCAACAATACCGGAGTCTACAATTTCATTTACGGGGATATGAACGGTGTCATTGATGCTTTTGAGCATGCAGCAAAGTTAGGTAACTTAGCTGATCTGGCCAACTTAAAACAATTACAACAAATTCTTAGCGTGAAGATGAAATAAACAGAAAAATCTTTTTATTCAACCGACCAAAGTGGGACGTTTGTTTGTTATATCAATAATAAACAACGTTCCACTTTTTAAATCTGATAATTATGACCTTGATCCTTGCTATTATTCCGGTATTACTGTTGATTATATTAATGGCATTCTTTAAAATGCCGGGTGACAAAAGTAGTATCATTTCTCTGATCGTGACGATGCTGATTGCTATTTTCGGCTTCGCTTTTTCAGTAGACAATCTGTTTTACTCCTTTTTATATGGGGCGTTAAAAGCCGTCTCTCCTATCTTAATCATTATCCTGATGGCTATTTTCAGTTATAACGTATTGTTGAAAACAGAAAAGATGGAGATTATCAAACAGCAATTCGCTTCTATTTCTACCGATAAAAGTATTCAGGTGTTATTACTGACTTGGGGATTCGGCGGACTACTGGAAGCGATGGCCGGCTTCGGGACAGCAGTTGCCATTCCGGCAGCCATTCTTATCAGTCTGGGATTTAAGCCTATCTTTTCGGCAACCGTAAGTTTGATTGCCAACAGTGTAGCCACAGCTTTCGGAGCGATCGGAACTCCGGTATTGGTACTAGCCAAAGAAACGAATTTGGATGTATTGCATCTTAGCACGAATGTCGTATTGCAGTTATCCGTTTTGATGTTCCTGATTCCGCTGGTTTTACTTTTCCTTACTGACTCCAAACTTAAATCGCTTCCCAAAAATATATTTCTTGCCTTATTAGTAGGTGGAGTTTCTTTAGTCAGCCAATATCTGGCTGCCAAGTACATGGGTGCTGAATCTCCGGCCATTATCGGCAGTATTATTTCGATTATAGTGATTGTTCTTTATGGAAAACTGACTGCCTCTAAAGAACGGAAAAGCCATCTGAAAACAAAAGATATACTGAATGCATGGAGCATCTATTTACTGATTCTATTTTTAATCATCCTGACCAGTCCCCTCTTCCCGGAATTGCGTCATACATTAGAGAATAACTGGATAACCCGAATCAGTTTGCCCATCAATGCTTCCACCGTCAATTATACCATTTCCTGGCTAACTCATGCGGGGGTATTGCTTTTCATCGGAACTTTTATCGGTGGATTAATTCAAGGAGCTAAAGTAAAAGACCTGTTCATCGTTCTTTGGAATACAGTGAAGCAATTAAAGAAAACATTCATCACCGTGATCTGCCTTGTGGGATTATCCACAATTATGGATAGTGCCGGAATGATTGCTGTGATTGCCACGGCACTGGCTACGGCTACGGGAAGTTTGTATCCACTGTTTGCTCCGGTCATCGGTTGTCTGGGAACGTTTATCACCGGAAGCGACACCTCTTCCAATATCCTTTTCGGAAAGTTGCAAGCAAGTGTTGCAGGGCAAATTCATGTCAGCCCGGATTGGCTGTCCGCTGCAAATACAGTAGGTGCTACAGGTGGTAAGATTATCTCTCCGCAAAGTATTGCCATTGCTACTTCTGCGGGAAACCAACAGGGAAAAGAAGGTGAAATACTGAAAGCGGCTATTCCTTATGCGTTGGTGTATGTGGCGATTACCGGAATTATTGTTTATATTTTCAGTTGATTACCCCAAAGATATCTCTAATAAGTTTACGATGTCTTTACCCTCACACCATTAGCTCAAACCGCTTATTCATCATAGTTACAGGTGTGAGGGTAAACGGTTACTCTCACCCTGCCTCGTAATTACTCATTGGAAAATTTCCGGTTAACAGTAGTTCCACTTTGTTTCATTACTTGGGACAAAGTGTTTCACACCGGGAAACAAAGCGTTTCAAGCATTGAAACAAAGTGTTTCACACCGAGAAACGAACTGTTTCAAGGCTTGAAACATATTTTGAAACTATTCGGTCATTATTTGTATAAGTTCTATAAGTTACTTATACCACATGATATACCACTTCATGCGCTTCCGTCAGTTGAGGAACCTCCAGTTTATCCAACATCTTATCCAATACAGATTCAGGAAGTGCATATTCCCTGCTTTTATTTTGTTGACGCCAAGTGTGATATGGCTGTTCCAGATAGACTATCTTCACTTTTGCACCATAATCAACAAACAGATCAATCAGTTGGGCACGCATCTGACGAGTTATGTTAGTAGCATTCCAAACAAAATCCTGTCCTTTGCGAAGATACGTTCTGGCTTCTTCCTTCGCCATTTGCACTACCCGTCCATTCGCCGACTTATCCGTGGGACTCAATTTGTACTTGCGACGAATGGCATCCAAGCTCACCACCGGCATATCCATGCCAGCAGACTGAATATAATAGTCTTTCCCCATTCCCGGAAGTCCTGACAACATCGTCACTTCACATTTAAACTGTTCGTGAGGGATATAATCAATATAACTGCCTTCTGCATGGAAGTAATGAAAGCGTGCATAATCTGTGGCAAACTCTCTCGGTTTACTCCAACAATCTTGTTCACGGCAGAAAATCTCAAACAGTTCCACTGCTTCCAACAACCCATTCTTATCTTCACAAATACGTCCTCTGACATCAGCTTCAGCCAACATTTTCAGTAATGAAGTATCTACCCGTAAAGAAGCTTCACAGAGTTTCTTTACAGAATCCGACTTCTCCATCAGCCAAACAGGCAATCCGTGATACCGGACTAAAGACGCAATCTGCTCCCGAATATGGAACGGAGCAGGACAATCCCGGTATAAAATAGTACGGGTAGTGTACTCTCCTTTTCTGGCGTGCCCTTTAGCAGATACCCGCCCCTCTCCTTCATCCACGGAAGTCGAACGCTTTTCAACATCATGCAACAATGCAGATGTCCAAATAATTTCTTTCTCCAAGGTGGAGAGAGTATGATAAGCAGAAGACTGCTGCAATGCTTCCAACACCATACGGGTATGCTCGGCCACACTTCCCTCCGCGTGATGACGAGTATCCTGCGGGACTACATTCATTTCGCGTACCCACTCGAACTGCTGTTCGAGTGAGCACCATGATTTATCTTCTATCAATTTCCAATTCATCATTATTCTCCTTTTCATTACTCAATTCCCAGACAAGCGGGGCACGTTTCCAATTACGCGTCCAATGCTCATCTGTTTTGACGTGTCCTTTTCGCACATACTTAAACACATGATGCGCAAATTCGCTTACCGGATATTCCTCGATATTGCGGCTGACTACTCCTTCACGAGTACAAGCCACTTTTGTCCACGGATCACATGAACCGAAAACAGACGGGTCTTGTGACATATCAATGATTTCCTGTTTTAAAAGTTCCGGCGTTAAACCGGAAACAGGTTCTATCTTCAACTCCGGAACCGTAGGCAAGTCAAATAAAGCTGCATAAAACTTCACTTCTTCCCATGACAACCATTGATCCATGCAACGAACCGCAAAGATATAAAAATGCGTTTCTAATCGCTGATATTCAATAGAATGTATGGCGTATAGATTTTCTCCAAAGATTTCTATATCACCCAAATCTTTCTTTATCTATTCCCAACGTTCCCGCAGTTGCCTCGTCCAGGGTGAAGTGGTGGGAGCCGCATGCGAACGGGCAAAGACACCCCACTGACTTAAACAATTATTCTCTCCATCCAACTTCTCGGTATGCACCAATGTCTTAATCCGTTGGATATCTTCCCAATACGTATGATTAATCCGGTCATCACTAGTCGTTCCGGGAGAGAACGGATAGTGATAGGTACGACCATATTTCTCTGATATCATCTTCTTCTTTTTTTTAATTAAATACTCATTCTTTTTTGCACAACTAAACGAGTGATTCCTGAATCACCTTCACCGGATTCCCCCGCTGAAGATGATTGTGACTGACCCAGTTTTCCTGTGCCTGAATCATGGCTTGTTCCATCGTCCAAGACGAGAGTTTCACTAACAAACGTTCTGTTGCCAATTTCTTGTTCTGCCATTGCGAGCGTTGGTCGGAAGCTACCACACTCATTCCCGTAGGAATATGCACCGCACGAACTGCCGATTCTGTCTTGTTGACTGTTGTCCGCCAGGTCCGGAAGTACGCAAGGTTTCATAACGGAAATCATGTTCCGTAACCTCCTGACTCTCGGACAAAACAAACGAATGAACACCGACAAACCAGTTTTTCCGTTTATGATAAATGCGATACGGACTTTGAGCTATCCATTGCACTGTTCCTTCCCATTCATCCACCACTTCATCACAGGCTGCCCCTTGAAGGGAAATGACAGCCGAAAGCAAAGTACGGTTCACCGGTCCTACCTCCCGCTCTATCATTTCCACTTTCAAACCTCTCGCTTGTGCTTGTTTCACGATTCTTTCGAGCACTAAAGCCACTACCCGGCAACATTCCGCAGGTCCTCTGCCGGAAGTAATTTGTAAATAGACTTTTTCTTTCATCGCATCATTCCTTATTCATTCGTACAATGCGAGGCATAAATTTGCCTTGCACTTCCACTAGTGTCTCCTGCGTATACATCACTCTGTCAATGTCCTTGTATGCCAGCGGCATTTCTTCCACGCTCCCACCAATCAAAGTTACTCCTGCTTGCGACAGTAACTTCTTCAAAGCCGATTGCGTAAAACTATCTTTTGCCTTTTGGCGGGACATTGCCCTGCCGGCTCCATGAGAAGCCGAATTCAACGCTTCTTCCACCCCTTTGCCACAAACCAGATACCCCGGAGTAGCCATACTTCCAGGAATCAATCCCGCTTGTCCCTTTTGCGCCGGAGTAGCCCCTTTACGATGGACGATTGACATACGCCCCGGTATTATTTCCTCTTTCCAAGCGAAGTTATGATGGTTATTGACATTAGCGAGAGGCTTCAACCCTAAGGCTTTCGCCAAATTCAAATGAATCCGTTCATGACAGGCACGGGCATAATCACCCGCCAGATTCATACTCATCCAATACTCCTGCCCCTCTTCCGTGTTCAAATCCAACCAGGCAAAATGTTGTGCTTCACGGGGAAGCCTGCACACTTCACGTGCCAGCAGACTGTAATGTTTTGCAATAGCAGCCCCCAATCCTCGTGAACCGGAATGTGACAGCAACGCCAAGTAACTTCCTTCCGGAAGATTCAGTACATTTTTTTCTTGCAAAGTGATCTCGCCGAACTCTACAAAATGATTGCCACCACCGGAACTCCCCAGTTGACGGACGGCCTTTCCATGCAAGTCCCTCAATAAAGGCGTCAGACGGAATTCCTCCCTATCCAACACTTCATGTTCCTGCTCAAAACCCAATCCACCATCCATACCGAAATGGGTGAAATCTTTCAAGGCTTCTTTCATCTGATAGGCATACCGTTTCAGAAAATCTGCTCCGGCATCGAATACTGTCAAACTCATCCGGCAGCCGATATCAACTCCTACGGCATACGGAATCACCGCATTATCCGTAGCAAGCACTCCACCGATAGGTAATCCGTATCCGGCATGAGCGTCAGGCATCAATGCTCCGCCCACTGTTACGGGCAAGCGCATAGCCAGGTTCATCTGTTGTTTGGCAAGCGTCTCGATAAATTTACCTCCATAGGTTTTATACATCAACGGCTCATCCAGTAAATCATAAGCTATAAACTCTTTCGCTATTATAGTCGGCGAAAGGCGTTCGGCCAGCTTATTCCATATTTCATTGTTTTTGTAAGATTCGGGATGCTCGAGTATATCGCTCAATGTCATTTCAATCTGTTCTTTCGTGTTATATTTGCAATGTTTGCTCACAATGTCCACTACCAGACTACGGGCAACATTATCCCGGTATCCCAGTTTACTTAAATCTTTTAATCGTATTCCCATACTCTTTTTTCATTCGCATACAACATTCCCCGTCAGCCTCACCGGCAAACGACGATGCAATACACGTGATACCAATGCTTAGGATACGGATATAAAATACCCTCCCACCGCATTGAAGTGATTAATTTTAAAAATAATAAATGTGATTGCAGGACTAATCAACCATTGCCGCCTGTTAGTAGAATTGCGGTCAATGTAAGAACCATCAGTTCAATATAAAAAATAATAAGTTGCAAAGCCTCATTCTCCCGACGAGACAACTTAGTCCTAATTTGAAAATATTATAACTCCAACATAATTAATACCCTTTCCATCAATTTTAAAGGGTGAATACTCATTTCATCGCGGCAAAAGTAGTGCTTATTTTTATATCTTCCAAAGATTAATAGACAAATTTTAGTGTTCAATAACTATCCGAGGGAAGTTTTGCCAAGAATTTCTGTCAAATTGCTATTTTATGGTCCCTTTATATCGTCTATCTTTACATCAGATAAAAACAAAAAGAAAGATAATATATGAAACAGATAAAAAGCTTATTAAGTGTCTTCGTCTTGACACTGGCAGCCACGGCTTGCGCGGGAAACAGCGGAGAAAATAAAAAGAGCAATGAACCAACAAAGGAGGACAATAAAATGGAAGTAGTAGCATTAAATAAAGCAGATTTTTTAAAGAAGGTATATAACTATGAAGCCAATCCGAACGATTGGAAATTTGAAGGCAGCCGTCCTGCCATCGTAGATTTCTATGCTACCTGGTGCGGTCCCTGCAAAGTGATGCACCCGATTCTGGAAGAACTTAGCAAAGAATATAGCGGCAAAGTAGATATCTATCAGATTGATGTGGACAAAGAACAAGAGCTGGCAGCAGCATTCGGTATCCGCAGCATCCCTACCCTATTGATGATTCCGATGAAAGAGGAACCGAGAATCATGCAGGGAGCTATGCCTAAAGACCAGCTTAAAAAAGCAATTGATGAATTTCTTCTGAAACAAAATAACGAAGCAAAGCAATAGACTTCGACTTTTTTCTCGTCATGACAACTGCCCTCTATTCGTCTTTAGAAGATGGATAGAGGGCTGTTTATATATGCCAAATGATAAGAACAATCATATTTGCATATATTCGCACTTCACTTTATCTTCTTATTTATATTTCAAATTGAAAAAATGCAGAAACATTGAATAATACTACATCACGATCTCACACTCTTTGTTTCATCACAAACCCCTCAAAGAAGTCGTCGCGATAACTGTTACCGATAGCTATTTCATACGATTTTATGAATATATCATTATTGTCAAATGATTCGATGTGACCGGTATTGACAATATATGACTTATTCACTCGCAGGAAGGTTGATTTGGGTAACAAATCGAATATGGCTTTCAAACTCATACGGGTGATAATACGTTGATCGCTAAGTTGGATTATAACGTAATCTTTCAATCCTTCAATGAAGAGAATATCGGAGAAGTTGACTTTGAAATACCGGCGTTCTGCTTTCACAAAAAAATAGTCGGCAGTAACCACTGTTTCGATGGCTTCTTTCTCTTCTTTCAGTAACAAAGAATGGTAAGACAAAGCCTTATCCACAGCTTTTTGAAAACGCTCCGCTTCAACAGGCTTAATCAAATAATCTATCGCATCCACTTCGTAACTGTCCAGTGCATACTCTGTATAGGCTGTAGTGAAAATAACCAGTGTTTTCTTTGAAATCGTACGTGCAAACTCAATTCCTGTAATCCCTGGCATCTGAATGTCAAGAAAAACCAAATCAGCCACATGTTGCTCCATGAAATCGGAAGCAGTGGACGCACTATTAAAACTCCCGATTAATTGAAGGTTACTCGATTCTTCTATCAATAGCTTCATGGCTTCACGTGCCAATGGTTCATCGTCTACAATAATACAATTCATAATGTTATACTTAAAATTACAGTATACTTATTTTCATTCTCTATCTGCTTCAGCTCATACCGACCGGGATACAACAGCCCCAATCTGCGTTGAATATTCACAAGTCCTATCCCTCCGACTTTACCTTTACTAACGGCAACTTCCGGTGTGGAATTCTCGCATCGAAACTCTAATCTATCATTATCAACCTTAAACGAAACGTGCACATACGAAGGATGCTCGCTGTCAAAACTATGCTTTACCGCATTCTCCACAAAAGGAATAAACAATAACGGCTGAATCCAAATGGAATCTGTCTCTCCATGTTCCTCCATCGTAAACTGAAAATTATCACGACGGTTCTTTTCCAGATTCAGATAATCATTTAAGAAATGAATATCCGATGCTAACGAAACTCTTTCTCGCGAGCTGTCATTTATCTGATAGCGCAGTAAATCTTCTAATTTGAAAAGTACTTTGGATGCTTCTTCCGGATTTCTCTTTATCAGGACATTGGCATTATTCAGCATATTAAAAAGAAAATGCGGATTAATCTGATTTTTAAGAAACTTCAGTTCCGATTGTAAAGTCGTGGATTCCAGTTCATCAATACGCAGGTTATAGCGTAGCCAATGCATGAACAATGAGATAGCTGCAGAGCCTGCCATGACAAAGCCAATGGTCAGTATGCCCGAAAAAGCATTGATAAAAGTGGCAAAACCATTGGGATCTTTTCCGGGCAGAATCACTTCAAAAAGCAAACCTTGGGTAACTGAAAGAAAAGTAATGACTGCTATATTTGTAATGACTGCCATCAACACATAACTACCCCAACGATTCTTCAACAGGAAATAAGGAACCAATACATACAGGTTTATATATATCACCATATTCATAGAAGCAAAATATGCCAGACATCCGCCCAGTCGCCTCCCAAAAGAGACTGTTTGTAAAGGCTCATACCAAAGGACATTGATTGTTATCAAAACAACAACCAATTGCAGCAGCAAATGCCTGTATATCCGATAACGGGGACTCAATAGAAATGCAGTGACACTTTTATCATTCATATTTCTGTCAGTGGTATTTTTATTGAAGTCATTACCATGATTGGTATCCCTACTCATGACTCACCTCCTTTCAGTTCCAGCCATATACTGCCGACAGCCAATGACAATCTGTAACGGCTTCCATACAAAATATCCAATCTTTGTCTGATTCTTTCCAGCCCTTTATCGGACGACAAGAGATTTACTTCAGGACAAGCGCAAGCGAAAATAATCGTACCCTTTTCCGCTTTCAAATGAGTTTTCAATGAAACAGGAGGCTGTATCTGTTGCTCGTCTATTGCTTTGACTATATATTGTACAAAAGGGATGAAAAGCAAAGGTGGTACCAACATTCTATTCACTTCGCCTTCGGAAGTAAATTCATAGTAAAATTGTGGTCGGGAGGTCTGTTCCAATGTCAGGTAATTAGTAAGAAATGTAATTTCGCTACTAAGCAAGACTTTGGCCCTATTGCAGTCATACAACTGATAGCGGAGAAGTTGGCTTAACTTCATCAACATCTTTGAGGCTGTTTCCGGCTCACTCAACGTTAATTCTCCCGATTGGTGCAATGTCTTAAAAAGAAGTTCAGGGCTGATCTGTTCTTTTAACCGTTCCACTTCAGAAACGACATGAGCTTTCTCCATTTGTGAAACACGCCGGTTGTTAATCATCCACTCTTTCAGAAGAACTGTCATCGTACCTCCTATCATACACAGCGTAGATAACATAAAAGAAGAAATATAGTCCACTACCATGTGCATCGAAAAATAAGAACCTCGCGCATGGAGTTCCGGCCAATAGGAATATGCCATGTATTCTATTGACATCTGTATCAACAGAGCTACGATCATCGCAGCAGAAAGCAATGACAAATAGGTCAGATAATGTCTCTTCAACAAATATTTCGGAAAGAGTTGGAAAAGATTCAAGTAGATAACCGCTACATAAGTGAGCAGGTAAAGAAAGGTAAATGTGTAAATCCATCCGCCCAATATATCCTTATAATCCAAAAAGATAATAAAGACCTGATTGAAAGAGATCGTCCCCAGCACCAGGATAAGTACCAAATACCGCATCCATCGCAAGTCCGGACTAACGAGAAATCGATATAAAAAGGTAGATTCACTACCTGTTGCAAGTGTTTCAGTTGTCATACGCTTTATTGGGGACGAAGATAAAACATTTTTCCGGTTAGACTCTATACCGTATCTCTAAAATTCAAGTTTATAACTCACATTCGTCAATATCGTAGAATTGTCGCTGACATCTATTTTTCCAGTTTTCACATTATATTCATGACCGTAATGTTCTTTAGCACCCGTAAAGTTAAGTCCTTTCACTGCAAATTCATGTGATACTTTTCTCTTATTGATACGATAACTGACAGTATAATTACCAATCAACATAGGAGAATATTGTTTTGAGAAAGCTTTCGTTTCGTCATATTGCACTTCTTTATCCGGATGATTCATCGTTGCCTCCAAGTCAATCGGAGAATATCGATCACCACCTTGCAAGGTTAGTTTCAGGTTGACACTAAGTATATTCTGTTTATTTCTTCCCAACATCCATTCTTTACCGATGAGTCCGTTTATCACATAATTACGGTTAAACTTCGTGTTATACCACACACCGTCCCCACCCCGGTAACGGGAATCAAACCAAGAACCCGAAATCATATAATAAAGTCCTTTCTCCAAAAAACGTTCGAAGGTAATGTCTATTCCCACATTGCGTCCTCTTCCTTTATTAACCAACGCATCTTCCACATAAAAATCAGAACGGTTAAGTACGGAGTAAGAACTATCCGCCATTACTGGGACATCATGCAAAAACTGGATATATGGTTCTATCTTCAGATTCATGCGATCAGAAATCTTGTAACCGAATGATAACATAATGTGCTGTGCTTTTGTAAAATCAAGATCTTTATTGACGGATTGATTGCCTGTACTTTTCGTTTTAACAAAATATACATCCATCTTTTCCATACGACTGTACATTCCATAAGCCAACGCAAAGGTTGTTTTTGGAGTAGCTTGCCACTTCAAGCCAACCCGTGGTTCTACAGACCATTTATTGTTCAGAGTCAGAAGCTGTCCATAGATTCCTGCATTAAGGGTCCAACGCTCTGTTAATCCCACCGATGAACTATTGTAGGCTGAAATCAGACTTGTATTACCTTTTCCTTGAGATACAATTTCCAGTGGTTCGGCTTCATAAGGAGCAATGGAAAGATCCATTTTGTAGAACATATTGGTATAGGTGAATCCTGTCTTGTTCGTAAAACGGTTACTGAATTTACGATTAAAGGTAGTGGTAAATATCAGGTTGGTATATTTTGAATCAAGATCCATATAAGGAGTAGACTCCATCGAATGGTTGAACAAGGTTGCTCCTCCGTCGAGTTGCGAATAGGTAGCGGCTATCGTGGTCTTCAACGATGCGTCATTATTAAAGAAATAACGATGGCTGACACCTCCGGCTGCCATATATTGCTTGTCTCTTGATTCACTGCGGTCGCCCCAATAATCCCATTTCTCTGTGTTCTTCTCAAAATCACTGGTGAACTTATCAATCAGGCTCGTTCCCCAAACAGAGAACGTTCCGGCTTTCTGTGTTGGAAAGTTGAGTTTGAGGTTCAGGTCCTGATAATCCATCGTTCCTCCTTCAAGATTCAGAAGTCCGGTTGTAGAATAACGGTAATTGAAAATATACGATGCTTTATGTTTCTTGCTCAAAGGGCCTTCGGAAGCGACGTCGATTCCCATAATTCCCACCTGAATGGTATTTTCGTTCTTTTGGTTGTTGCCGTTACGCAATTTCATGTCAAAGACTCCGGATACAGCATTTCCATATTCGGCAGGAAATGCTCCGGTGAAAAAATCAGAGTTTCCAAGCACTTGTGAACTTAGAGAGGAAAGGATTCCTCCACCCAACGTAGCGATGTCCGCAAAATGATTCGGATTAGGAATTTCGACATCCTCCAGTCTCCATTGCAACAGATGTGGGGCATTGCCATGAATAGAAATTCCATTGGAAGAAACGCTGGGAGCTACTCCGGCAAAAGCAGAAACCAAACGTGCGGGATCATCAAATCCACCTGCATAACGGCTCGCTTCTTCTACACTCAACATACGTGCTCCGGTAGTAGCCATCTTATTCATTGCTTCTTCCTTGTTCGTCCGCGCACGAATTATTACTTCGTTTAATTCGTTCACGCTTTCTTTCAAAGGTATTTCCAAATATATTTCCTTGGCGGAGGTCACCAGTATTTCTCTGAAAATGCCCGGTTCATATCCCATAAACGCAGCTTCTACGGTATGTCGCCCGACAGGAACCTGCGGTATACTGAAACGACCAAGACTGTCTGTTATCGTACCCGCCCCCTCTTTTTCAGATAGCTTTACTGTTGCATACGGTATCGGAAACTTCGAGTCTCCATCTATAACAATCCCACGGATGGTCTGCACCGGACGTCCTTTCCGTCCTGTTGTCTGGCTGAATACTGTTACAGACACAAATAAAGCGGTCAATAATAGGATCCATCCGCCATAACGATATATTTTCCGGGAAAGTTCTTCACTTAGAACTTTTTCAAAAGTTTTGAGCACTGTCCCACACTCATCTAAAGAGACACCCGACTGAATAGATATTTTCTCTAATAATCTAGT
>ENA-UOJC01002129-UOJC01002129.1-human-gut-metagenome-genome-assembly--contig:-C104-NODE-2129-length-22664-cov-28.079835_pt1 | contig 22664 bp, 23 predicted proteins | sample MGYA00242339_ERZ723886 | MGnify/ENA metagenome assembly ERZ723886 | reverse complement strand
TTCCTGCAAAAAAATGGCTTCATCAGGAGGAAAATCCCTCGCCGTTGGTCATATTTCCGGCTTTCAGATAGACCCTAATTGGAGTTCAGTATAATAAAACGCTTTTAAGCGTTTTATTAAAAACTCGTATGACAAGCAAAGGCGTCGTATACCGAAGTATACGACGCCTTTGCCATTAGGATGGGGAAATACCGGGATGACCGGGAAAGCGGGGACGATCCTTTGTACGGAAGGCTTGGAACATTACTCCCGGGCCTGGGCGGGAACCTGCGCTTTCTGGGCTTCGGCCAGCTTCCAGGGGCCTTTCTCGTAGAAGTATATGGACATAACCGCGGAAATGCTCCAGCCGATGGGCCAGGCACACCAGATGCCCAGAGGGCCAAAGGGGATGGACAGCACCTTGGCCAGCACTACCCGGAGAATCAGATCGGTGAAGGTGGCGATCATAAAGGGCTTCATCTGCCCCGCACCCCGGAGAATGCCGTCGGAAACCAGCTTGGCGGAGACGACAAAGTAGAACGGCGACAGAATCCGAAGGAACTGAATGCCCACCTGCATGGCGGTGCCTGTGGGATTGTCCAGGAAGAGGTACAGCAGGTACTGACCTGCCAGGAAGTAAAGCACCGTCAGCGGCACGCACAGCATCCATACCAGCTTCAGTCCGGCCCGGAAGCCCTGGCAGACCCGCAGGGGCTTGTCCGCCCCCACATTCTGAGCGGTGTAGTTGGAAATGCCGTTGCCCAGGGTGGTGAAGGAGGTGATGACCAGATTGTTGAGCTTCACGGAAGCGGAGTAGCCCGCAATGACGCTGGCACCGAAGGTGTTGATAACACTCTGAATGATGATATTGCCCACGGAGATGAAGCTCTGCTGCAAAATACTGGGAATGGCCACGATGGCAATTTTTTTCAGCAGGGGCACGGAGAAAAGCTTGGGCTTTTCCGTAGTCTCAATGGTGCGGAACCGGCGGAATACCACGATCACCGCCAGCACACAGCTGACACCCTGGCACAGGAAGGTGGCCCAGGCCACACCGGCTACGCCCATTTTGAAGGCGGTGACGAAGAGAATGTCCACCGCAATGTTGGATAGGGAGGAAGCGGCCAGGAAATAGAAGGGGGTTTTGGAGTCGCCCAGGGCGGAGAAAATGCCCGTGGCTACATTATAATAGAACACGAAGGGCAATCCCCAGATGTAGATATCCAGATACAGCTTGGAGTCTGCCAGAATGTCCTGGGGCGTGTGGATCAGTTCCAGAAGGTCGGTGCAGAACGCGGTGCCGAAGACCATCAGCACCAGACATACCGCGCCGCTGGCAATCAGGGTGGTGTACACGGCGGTTTTCAGCTCCGAAAGCTTCTTCGCGCCGAAGAGCTGGGACACGACCACCGAACAGCCGATATTGCAGCCGAAGGCAAAGGCGATGAAAATCAGGGTGATCTCATAGCTGTTGCCCACGGCGGCCAGGGCATTCTCGCCTACGAATTTACCGGCGACAAAGCTGTCGGCCAGGTTGTACAGCTGCTGGAAGATGATGCTGCCGAAAAGGGGCAGACAGAATTTCCAAAGAACCGTTTCCGGGCGGCCTACGGTCAAGTCCTTATTCATGGCATTTCACCCCCAGCTTCTGCTCAAGAAGGCGAACGATGATGTCCGCGCAGCCCTGGGTGCCCAGAGAGCTTGTGGAGAGCATGGCGTCGTAGCTTTCCGGCTTGCCCCACTCGGTCATGGCATAGAAGTTGAAGTACCGGCGGCGCATCCGGTTGACCTTCTCCATCCGCTCCCGGGCTTCCTTCTTGTTCAGGCCGTTCCGGGCGGCGATCCGGTCAATACAGTCGCCCTCGTTGCCATACAGGAATACGGACAGCACATTTCCGGTTTGCGCCAGAATGGAAGAAGCGCATCTGCCGATCATCACCGAGGATTCCCGCTGAGCAATTTCCGTGATGGCCTGCTTTTCCGCGTTGTAGGCGTGATCGCCGGCAAAATAGAACAGCCCGGACATATCCGCCGTATCGGCAAAGGGGTTGCCGCTGATGGGCAGCAGCATGTCCTTCATGGTCTCCTCATGGGTGGCCAGGAACTGGGTATCCATGCCGCTTTTCTTGGCGGCCTCCTGAATGAGCAGCTTATCATAGCAGGTAACGCCCAGCTTTCTGGCAACCAGCTCGCCGATTTCCCGGCCGCCGCTGCCGTATTGACGGCCGATGCAGATAGTATATTTCTTTTCCATTTTCTTTGTCCTCCTTGGGTTTTGGTCATTGACACCTAAAAACGGCTATAGTATAATTCCCAAAGAACGATATGTAAAATAGATATTTGATATATTTGACATCAATTTGATTTATGGAGGATGAGATATGGCAGTTTCCATGGAGCATTATCGGGTATTCTACCAGGTGGCTCGGTGCGGCAATATCACCCAGGCGGCGGCAGTCCTTTACAGCAGCCAGCCAAACGTGACCCATGCGGTGAAGCTGCTGGAGGGGGAGCTGGGCTGCAAGCTGTTTCTGCGGACGAACAAGGGGGTTCAGCTGACCCCGGAGGGAGAGCTGCTCTATTCCCATGTGGCGCCTGCCATGGAGCACCTGCGCCGGGCAGAGGAGGAGCTGAAGCTGACCACCCGACTGCGGATGGGAAGCATTTCCATCGGAGCCAGCGAGGTGGCGCTGCACTGCTTCCTGCTGCCGATTCTCCGCCGGTTCCGCTCTGCCTATCCGGGCATTCAGATTCGGGTGAATAACTATTCCACCCCCCAGGCAGTCCGGGCTCTGGAGGAGGAAATGGTGGATCTGGCAGTGGTTACCACCCCGGTGGAGCCCAGAAAAAACCTGAGCCAGTTCCCGCTGCGAAAGGTGCAGGAGGTGGCGGTGTGCAGTCCGGGGCTGGGTCTGTTTCCCGCCCGACCCATTACGCCCAAAGAGCTGTCGGAATATCCTCTGATCTGCCTGAGCCGGGACACCATGACTTACGGCCTCTATGAGGAATGGTTCCGGGTGGATGGCCTGCCCTTTCACCCGGACATTGAGGCGGCTACGGCGGATCAGATTCTGCCTCTGGTGAAAAACGATCTGGGCATCGGCTTTGTGCCGGAGGATTTTGTGGCACGGGAGACAGGCTCGGTGCGGCAGCTGGAGCTGACCCGGGCGCTGCCTGCCAGAACCATCTGTCTGCTGGAGCAGCAGACCCGGCCCCTTAGCCCGGCGGCTCGGAAATTCCGGGAGCTGGTGACGACGGCTCGGGAATCCAAGGAAAAACCCATTTGACATTTCCGCGCGTTCTATGTAGAATGAGCGAAACGGAAAGGAGTGTTCTCCATGGAAAAAAAGTGGTGGCATGATAAGGTCGCCTATCAGATTTATCCCAAGAGCTTTCTCGACACCAACGGTGACGGCATCGGCGATCTGGCAGGGATTCTGTCCAAGCTGGATTATCTGAAAGGCCTGGGCATTGACATTCTCTGGCTGTCTCCCATCTATCCCTCGCCCTTTGCCGATCAGGGCTATGACATCTCCGACTATTACGGCATTGCCCGGCAGTTTGGCACCATGGAGCAGTTTGACGAGCTCCTGGCTCAGGCGAAAAAGCGGGATATGCACATCATCATGGATTTAGTCATCAACCACTGCTCCAATGAGCACGAATGGTTCCGAAAGGCTCTGGCCGACCCGGATGGTGAATATGCGGACTTTTTCTACTTCCGCAAAGGCAAGAACGGCAATCCTCCCAGCAATCTGCGCTCCTATTTCGGCGGAAGCTGCTGGGAGCCGGTGCCCGGCACGGACAAATACTATTTCCATATGTTTGCCAAGGAGCAGCCGGATCTGAACTGGGAAAATCCGGTGGTGCGGCAAAAGCTCTACGACATGGTGAACTGGTGGCTGGACAAGGGTCTTGCGGGCTTCCGGATTGATGCCATCATCAATATCAAAAAGGATCTGTCCTTCCCGGACTATCCGGCGGACGGCCCGGACGGCCTGGCCATGTGCACCAAAATGGTGGACAGCGTGGAGGGCGTGGGAGATTTCCTGGGGGATCTGAAAACCCATACCTTTGCCAGGCACGACGCCTTCACCGTGGCGGAGGTGTTCAACATGAAGCCGGAGGAACTGAGATGCTTTATTGGTGACGACGGATATTTTTCCACCATGTTCGACTTCAGCGCCCATATTCTCAGCACCGGAGCCCACGGCTGGTACGATGCTCCGGATATCGATTTTACCCAGTGGCGGGATGTGATTTTCCGGTCTCAGGAGGAAACCCAGGAAATCGGCTTCAAGGCGAACATCATCGAAAACCACGACGAGCCCAGAGGAGTCTCCCGGTTCCTGCCGGACTATGCCCGCAGTCCCATGGGCAAGAAAATGCTGGGCACGGTGAGCTTGCTCCTGCGGGGCATTCCCTTTATTTACCAGGGTCAGGAAATTGGCATGACCAATGCCCACTGGGGCAGCATCGAGGAATTCAACGATATCAACACCAAGGATCAGTACCGGGTGGCTCTGGACGCGGGACTGACCGAACAGCAGGCCCTGGCCGCCTGCGAGAAAATGAGCCGGGACAACGCCAGAACGCCCATGCAGTGGGATTCTTCCCCCAATGCCGGCTTCACCACCGGCACCCCCTGGCTCAAGGTCAACGACAATTACCCGGAAATCAACGTGGCCGCCCAGGAGAACGACCCGGATTCCGTGCTGAACTACTACCGCCGCCTGACAGCACTGCGGAAATCCCCGGAATACCGGCAGCTGTTCACCTATGGCAAATTCCGTCCGGCTTTTGAAAATTCCCACCGGATTCTGGCCTATTACCGGGAAAAGGACAATCAGCGAGTGCTGGTGGCGGCGAATTTCGGCCGGGAGAAGCAGCATCTGCATTTGCCCGGAACCGTGAAGAAGACCCTTCTGACCAATTCCGGCCGGGAGATCACCGGTTCTGCCATGACCCTCGCCCCCAGCGAGGTGGCTGTGCTGGAACTGGCGTAAGCCGGAAACCAATGAGAAATGCGAAAGGGGGCTGTCTCGTTAAGTGCCCCTATGGGTCAACATAGCCAAAATATACCATGTCATTGCGAACCAGTGACCGATGTCACTGGTGTGGCAATCCCCCGGATAGGCGTAAAATCCAAGATTTCCTAACGTAGATGTTTGAAAATCGGGGGGATTGCCACGCCAGTGTGAGCACTGGCTCGCAATGACTTTGTTCTATTTGGGCACTTTGCTATTTTGAGACAGCTCCCTTTTCACGTTTACCGGATATTCCCGTTTTTGAACTGGGCCATCATCTCATTGGTCAGGCTGTAGTCATCGGGTTGAAGCACGATGTCCTCCCGGCGTACCCAGGCGGCGTATTTCAGCTCGCCCGGATCCATGGTGATTTCCTCGCTGCCGTCCAGGTCGCAGTAGAAGCCCAGCAGCAGATCGTTGGCAATGCCCCAGGGTTGGGAATTATAATAGGTGATGTTCTTCACTCGGATACCGGCTTCCTCCATAACCTCCCGTGCCACGGTCTCCTCGGCGGTTTCGCCGATTTCCGTGAACCCGGCAATCAGGGCGTTGTGGGCAAAGCCCTTCCGGTACTTGGTCAGAAGCAGCTTTTCCCCGTTTTTGACACCCACGATGACCGCCGGCATAATCCGGGGATACACGGTGTTGCCGCAGGCGCAGACCATGGCTCGTTCCCGGGTTGAATGGGTCATGGCCTTGCCGCACCGGCCGCAGAACCGGTTGTCCCGGTACCAGTCAGACAGATGCTTGCCTGTGAGAATGGCGAACATCATTTCCCGGGGAAAGCGATCACTGCCCCGCAGAGCACGGACATCCGCAAATTCCCCCTGGGGCAGGGGAACATCACCCGCTGCCCGGAAAAACCGGCTGCTGTCCAGAGTGAACAGATAGGTAAAGGGACTGCCCGCCGGAAAGTCCTTCACTTTGGAAAGGCTATTTTCCGTCAGCAGCACTTTGCCGCCGTCGAAAAAGAGCACATAGTCCTCTGCCTCCGGCAGGGCGGCAGGGTCATATTGATTGCCCAGCCTGTGGGGCGCAATATCCTGAATCATGACAATTCTCCTTATGGTAAAGCAATTTCCGTCAGCATACCACATTTTCCCTCGGATTGCAATTCCTGAAAAATCGGCGTCTACCCGACAAAAAAGAACCTATCCAAAGGGGCGGGCGTATGATAGAATAGGCGAAAATCCTAAGGAGGTGGGACAATGGCATCGGACAAGGAATATGTGCGCTATGTGCTGGAGCAGCTGTCCGGGTTGGAGGAAATTTCCACCCGGGCAATGATGGGGGAGTACATCCTCTATTATCGGGGAAAGGTGGCGGGCGGCATTTACGACAACCGGCTGCTCATCAAGCCCGTGGCGGCGGCAGTGGCTCAATTTGAGAATCCGATCTACGAAATCCCCTATCCCGGCGCCAGAGAAATGCTGCTGGTAGATCGGCTGGACGACCGGGAATTTCTGACGGAGCTGTTTCGGGCTATGTATGAGCAGCTGCCCGCGCCGAAGAAAAAAGCGTCAGGAGGAAACCGAAAAGGATGATGGTATTATTTTGGATTGGAATTCTGCTGTTTGCCTGGCGGCTTATGGTCTTCGCGTTCCATGCCGCCTGGAGCATCACAAAGTGCGTCCTGTTTACGGTGGGAGTCCCGTTGATCCTGATAGCCCTGTTTTTTGCGGGGATGGTCTATCTGGCAGTGCCGCTGCTGGCCATCGGACTGCTGGTATCCTTCCTGGGCCTCAGAATTTCCTGAGGCGATGGGGAGACTTGCGTGGATACCGGCGTGCAGCTCTATGCCGACCCGGCAGCGGCTATACCATCCGATTCGACGGCGTGCTGCTGGGCACGGCGGACAGTGAAGCCCAGCCCTATTATGGCAGTCTGCTGGTGGGCGCGGAACGGAACTTTGATCTGGAACCGTTCCGGCAGTCCGCGCTGACGGTGTGGAGTCTGACAGTGGAATAAAAGCAATTTCCCCGTGGGGCTTTTGGCTCCACGGGGAAATTGCTGCGGGGGAAATGGATATTTGAAAAAGGGAAGAATCAAAGTTATTCTGTCGCAAAATTTGACAACAGGAGCGGTTAGCTACTGCTAACTACACGCATATGATAGCGGAATTTGCCCCATTTGTCAAGCCCCTTTCAAATCTTTTCATCGGCACTTGACAACCGGGGAAATATGTATTATCATTCAGGTTAGAGATTGCTAACTCCGAATAGAAGAATGAAAGAAGGAACTGTCAATGGGAAACGTAATCATTCTTGCAATCCTGCTGGTGATGGTTGTGCTGGCCGTGAACAGCGGCAGGAAGCATTTTAAGGGCAGCGGCGGCTGCTGCGGAGGCGGTGGGGAGGAACGCCCCCACAAGAAGCTGGAGGAACCCGCCATCGGTCAGCGGGTGCTGAGCGTGGAAGGAATGCACTGCGAGAGCTGCCAGGCACGGATCGAGAAGGCCATCGACCGTCTGGACGGGGTGGTCTGCAAGACCAACCTGCATAAGAAGACGGCCACGGTGACATTCAGCCAGCCGGTTTCCGATGATACCCTGAAGGAGATTGTGGAGAAACTGGGCTACCGGGTTACGGAGATTCACTGAGCGAAAACGTCTGCCCCCGGAGGGATTTTCCCTCCGGGGGCTTTGCGCGGCTGGTTGATGTTGTTACTGGTGTGGCAGTGGCATGGTATTTCGACAGCCTGAAGCGCAGAGGGACTCTCATTCTTTTTTCGTCAAAGAACCCTCATTTTGTCGGAGCATTATCGAAAAAACCACCCACTGCAACCTGAAATATTCCGATCCGCTTCCGGCGGAGCGGCCGGGGGATTCTTAAGGGGGCGGCTTTTCGGCAGCGCCCCTTAAGCCGGCTTCTTATCAATTTTCTTGCCGGGACAAGAAAATTGCCCCCGGAGGGACTAGCGCCGGAAGCTTCTATGAGGTTCGGAATATGAGGGTAGCCTTGCAATTCATGAACCAATGAGGGCATCGCACCCTACACGTTCTTACGAAGTCCCTCTAAACACCGTAGCATTTTTGCCCTCATCCGTCTCGCGCTTGCGGGAGACGCGCGAGACACCTTCCCCGGGGGGAAGGCTTGGATAACGGATTGTGACCGGAGGGAATCCTTGGAAAGGGCCACACCAGTGACATCGGTCACTGGTTCGCAATGACATGTGCCCTACCGGGGGCGTTTTCCTTTGAATGTCAGCCTCTTTTCCCAAAAACGCATACGGGCAATGCCATTTGGCATTGCCCGTACACGATTAGGGGAAATCCATTAGGAGGTATTGGAATTAGAAGGTATTTCGGCTTTGGCTTATGCCAGTGCGGCACCCAGGTTCCGGCAGGCCTCCTGGGCCTCATCGTCGGGGGCTTCCTGGCAGATCACGCTGTCACAGGCCAGCTTTGCGCCGTCTGCCTGACAGGTTTCCTCCCAGGTGCGCATCCACTCGCCGTCGCCCCAGCCGTAGGAGCCGAACAGGGCAATTTTTTTGCCGGAGAGCTTACTGCGGCAGTCCTGGAACAGAGGATCAAATTCGCTGTCCTCCAGTTCCTCCGCACCCATGGCGGGGCAGCCGAAGGCAACGGCATCAAATTCGTCCATACGCTCGGCGGAGAACTCAGCCACGGGAGCCAGACAAACCTCACAGCCCGCGCTCTTGGCGCCTTCGGCCACGGCATTGGCCATTTCCTCGGTATTACCGGTACCGCTCCAATAAACAACAGCAACTTTACTCATCGTATTTTCAACCTTTCCATTTATAATGGTATATCAACCGGCTACGGTCAGCCGTTCAATATCAATTCCCTTTGCCCAGGCATCGCAGTAGATTTCGGTACATTTGCGGTACTGGGCAAACTTCTGTTTGGCTCCGGCCTCGTCGGTGTAGACCTTCCAGCAGCCCACGCACTTGCAGGTGCAGGGCTTATTTTCGATGAAGCCGCACACATCTGCCGGAGGATAGCCCAGAAACAGGCCGATTTCGTGGGGAAACTCCTCCCGGGCACGGAGTTTTCGGGCCAGACGCACCAGGCATTGCTCACTTTTGGCGCAGTCATAGCCCAGCGGATTCAAAATCCGCATGGCCTCCCCATGGCGCAAATCCTCCGCCAACTGTCGGGGACGGTACAGGTAGATCAGCGCCTTCTTCTCCGAAAACCGGAGGGGAACCACCCGAAGTCCCTTCCGGCAGAGCCGACCGTTCAGCCGGCACAGGGAGGCCACCAGCTCCGCCCGATCCGGGCAAGGGCAGCTGAACAGATTTGCGGTTTTGATGCCTGCCAGGGTGGGGGCGCAGTTGCGGATCAGGTAATCCTCGGACATATCATTGGCTCCTTCCCGGCTGCTTTGCCAGCTGCCTTAAATGCTTTTTCAGGCGGAAAAGGAGCGTGAGCAGCATGACAAGTCCGACCAGGGCACTGCCGGTGGAGAAAAAGTCGGAGACAGTCAAGGAAGGCTCCTTTCTGAGGTTAGCAAAGGCTAACCGATGGGGTTTCTAAATGGTTAGCATTTGCTAACCGCCGTTATCATACACGAAGTTTGCCCATCTGTCAAGTAGGAAAATGAGAAAAGTTTTTGCGCCAGTGCCCGGCTTCTGATAAAACGGTTAAAAGCCATTTTATCGAAAAATCGTATGACTGCGGCCTCGCAAAATTTACACCCCCTGTGATTGGGCTCACTGAGCTACTATCACAGGGGGTATCTTTATGCGTCCAAAACAGTTTATTCCAATTGTTGAAAGGAAAACTTCCTCCGCATCCGGGGCTATTGAAGCGTTCCCCGGGAACGCTCTATACTTAGACCGAGGGATGGGGACTATGAAAGAGTATAAAACGGTCAAAGAGGTGTGTGCGCTTACCGGGCTTACACGGAAGCATTTGTATTATTTCCATCATGAAAATGTTGTCCAGGCCGCGGCATACGCCAATTACTCGGTGGTTGGCAGTGACGGCTATAAGCTCTACGACGCCGAAGCCGTGGAGCGGCTTCGGGAAATTGCCCTATATTACCGGCTGGGTCTGAAGCGCAACGAAATCCGGGATATCATGCTGGATCCCGACTATGAGGTGGGACAGGTTCTGGAAAAACTATTGGCTCAGAAAAAGACGGAAAAGGAGAAGATTGATCAGCAAATCCGCATTCTCAACTATCTGAAGCGCATCGGCATACAGAATGGCCTGGAGGATGTTCTCAAAGGATGTATGTCGGAAGCATTGGAGCTCGACCCCCGGGTGGGGGTATAAAATACAGGGAGGAAACCATATGAAAAGAGTACTCATCGCCATTGTCACCATTGCGCTACTGCTCACCGCCTGCGGCGCCAAAGCACCCGTGGAAACCACTGCTACGGAAACGGTTCTCGCAGAGACAGCACCTGCCGAAACCAAGCCAAATTACCTCGGCACCTGGAAGCTGGATTATCTGCTTGTGGGAAATTCCAAAATTGCCCAATCCGAATTGGAGGCCGCCGGTAATGAAATTGCCAATATGCAGTTCGTCCTGAAGGATGGTGGAACCGCCTACATAGTTATCGGCTCCAATGCAGGTTTTATGGAATGGGCTGAAACCCCATCTGGAATTCAATTGAGTGGTAATGGATCTTCTTTTGAGTTGACTTTTGAGGATGGGTATCTTTCTTTAGCCATTGATAATGAAACAGCTCTCTTCCAGAAGGTGTCCGACAGTCAGCTGATTGAAAACGCCGATCATCCGTCAGCGGATGTCCCGGAATCCGGGGTTGCGGAAACCGTCCCTACCACAGAGGAAATTCCTACGGAAACCACCTCCGTCTCGGAGAGTGCCATTCGCCCGGAATTCAAGAAGGCCATGGATGCCTACGAGGAATTCTACGACGAATACTGCGACCTGATGGCTCAGTACACCAAGAATCCTACGGATTTCTCCCTGCTGACAAAGTATGGGAATATGCTCTCGAAAATGACAGAAATTGACGCGGCCTTTAAAAAGTGGAACGATGCGGATATGACCACCGCGGAGGCTACGGGAGCCTCGGTCTTGGCACCGCAGCCGACAAACAGGGAAGCGGTCACGGTCAGGCTCAGGAATACGGCTCCGATTTTTTTAATGAAGTTTTTCATGGTTAATTCCTCTCTTTTTATAGGGTCTATCTGAAAACCGGGAATATGACCAACGGCGAGGGATTTTCCGCCTGATGAAGCCATTTTTTTGCAGGAATACTCTGCGTATTGCAAGAAAAAATGGTGCCCAGCAGGTGGAAAAGACCGGCTGTTTGGGCGTGTTGACGGTCTTCAGATAGACCCTAATAGATTCAGGGAATCCAAGCACAAAAAATGCCGGGGCTTCGATAAGCTCCCGAGCAAATGGCGTTATGATATCCCTTCGGAAAAATCATGTTCAGGTGCAGCACAAGGTATACGAATGCACCCCGCCATACGGATATGCCCGGGAGATATGCATTCGACAACAACAGTAAGACTTATTAACAAACATTGCAATCCGCTCCTTTCGTTTGGTCAGCTCAGATTCGATGGATAGATAATACACCCATATTCCTATCTTGTCAATAGGCTTTGAAAAATATTTTCCTATTATCCTTGTAGGAATATAGTACACATTAAAAAGACCGGAAAAACCCGCTTCCCAGGCTGGGAAGCGGGTGCTTATGTTGAATGATTTATTCTTTATCCGAGTGCCTCCGACAGAACTACCCATAGCAACCCGAAACATTCCGGGGTACTTTCGGCGATGCGGCCGGGGGATTCTTAAGGGGGCGGCTTTTCGGCAGCGCCCCTTAAGCCGGCTTCTTCTCAATGTTCTTGCCGGGACAAGAACATTGCCTCCGGAGGAACCAGCACCGAAACATTTTTTAAGTGTGGGATCTAGGCACGGCTTTCAGGAAGAACTGTCTCAAATCACATAATCGTCTCCGGCAGTCCCCTGCTCCACCAGGTCGGCAATGGTGACGCTTTCCAGATACTCCCGGATCACCTTGTCCAGGCCCTGCCACAGAGCCAGGGTTCGGCAGCTGCCGGAACGGGAACAGGCCTCGGCATTGCTTTCCAGGCAGGTCACCGGAGCCAGGGATTCCTCCGTCAGCCGCAGAATGCTGTCCACCGTGTACTGCTCCGGAGCTTTGCGCAGCCGATAGCCGCCGCCCTTGCCCCGGAGGCTCTCCACCACCTTGGCCTTGACCAGTATCCGGATAATGCTTTCCAAATACTTTTCGGAAATCTCCTGCCGCTGGGCGATCTCCTTCAGGGAAATAAATTCTTCCGACTGATGCTCCGCAAGATCAATCATCACCCGCAGGGCGTAACGCCCCTTAGTGGAAATTAACATAATATCGATTCCTCCTGTTGAAATCTTAAATCCTATTATACAGCAAGGTTTGTGGGAAATCAAGCAAAATTTCTATTGACAAACGGAAACCGGCGATGTATAATCCTCCTAAACCTAGCAAGAAGGTAGGGATTAAAATGAAAAATTACCCGGCGGCCTTTCGATGTTGCCCCGGCGCATAAGAAAGTCCGTATGCAATTGCCCATATTCTGATATCTATGTCTATTATTCTATCAAATATACTTTGGGAGGAATCCGTTATGTCTAAAATTTATACATCCGCCGATCAGCTGATCGGAAAGACCCCCCTGCTGGAGCTGACCCACCTGGAAAAGGAACTGAAGCTGGAAGCCAAGGTTCTGGCAAAGCTGGAGTATTTCAACCCTGCCGGTTCCGTAAAGGACCGGATCGCCAAGGCCATGATCGACGACGCCGAGGCCAAGGGAGCCCTGAAGCCCGGCAGCGTCATTATCGAGCCTACCTCCGGCAATACAGGCATTGGCCTGGCTTCCGTGGCGGCTGCCCGGGGCTATCGGATTATCATTGTCATGCCTGAGACCATGAGCGTAGAGCGTCGCCAGCTGATGAAGGCCTACGGCGCGGAGCTGGTGCTTACCGAGGGGGCCAAGGGCATGAAGGGTGCTATCGCCAAGGCTGAGGAGCTTGCCAAGGAGATTCCGAATAGCTTCATCCCCGGCCAGTTTGTGAACCCCGCAAACCCCGCCGCCCACAAGGCCACCACCGGCCCGGAAATCTGGGAGGATACCGACGGCAAGGTGGACATCTTCGTGGCTGGTGTTGGCACCGGCGGCACCATCACCGGTGTGGGCGAGTACCTGAAGAGCCGGAACCCCAACGTGAAGGTGGTTGCCGTGGAGCCTGCCACCTCTCCCGTGCTGAGCAAGGGCACTGCCGGTGCCCACAAGATTCAGGGCATCGGCGCGGGCTTCGTCCCCGCCGTGCTGGATACCAAGGTTTACGATGAGATCATTCCCGTGGAGAACGAGGCCGCCTTTGCCACCGGCAAGAAGGTCGGTAAGACCGAGGGCGTGTTGGTAGGCATTTCCTCCGGTGCCGCCGTGTGGGCTGCCGTGGAGCTGGCCAAGCGTCCGGAGAACAAGGGCAAGACCATTGTGGCTCTGCTGCCGGACACCGGCGACCGTTACCTTTCTACGCCTTTGTTCGCCGATTGATTAAAGAACCCGTCAGGGGCTGCCGCATTCTCAGCGGCAGCCCCTGAAATCTACTTTTTGACAGTCAGCGACAGGAATTTCGATGATTTGACGAAACTTTTTGAAAATCCGGCACCGGAATTGTGCGGTGCGTATCTTGACATTTTTGCCGGATATTGCTAATATGAAGGCGTAAAGTTTCCGGGGGAGAGCCGCCGACAGGCGGCTTTTCTGAAGAATATTTGTTAGCCGAAGCTAACAGTTTACTAGGAAGACTTTGCAATCGTCCCGCCGGAGGGTCGGGGCCAAAGCTGAGCAGATGATTCCGGCAGCCGGATATCCGGCGGCTGGTTTGTCTAATATATTCCATTGGAGGACAAAAATATGGCTATGAAGAAAATTGGTTTGTTTGCGGCAGGTGTGCTGTTCGGCACTGCCGGTCTGAAGGTTCTGGGCAGCAAGGACGCAAGACGGGTTTACGCCCAGACCACTGCCGCTGCGCTGCGGGCAAAGGACTGCGTGATGACTACCGTGACCACCGTTCGGGAGTGCGCCGATGACATCTACGCCGATGCCAAGGCCATCAACGAGCAGCGCGCCGAGGCGGAAGCCGAGGCCGTGGTGGAGGATGCCGCCGCGGAGGAAAGCCAGGCGGAGTAACCCATGAAGTGCACAATCCAACATGATATCCCGGGGCGGCTCCGGGTGCACCTGTGCTGCGGCCGGATGAGCCTGCGTCAGGCGGATGTGCTGGAGTACTACCTGCGCTCCCTGGAAAATGTTCAGTCCGTGAAGGTCTATGACCGGACTCAGGACGCGGTGGTGCGCTACACCGGAGAGAAGAAGGCCATGCTTCATGCGCTGGCAGTCTTCTCCTTCGGAAAAGCTGAGGCTATGGAGCTGGTGCCTGAGCATACCTCCCGGGCCCTGAACCGGGAATTTGAGGATAAGCTGGTCACGACGGTTATCCGCCGGGGCCTTTCCCGGCTCTTCCTGCCGGTGCCTGTTACCTCTGCCATTGCGGTGCTGCGCTCCGTCAAGTACATCAAGGAGGCCCTCCGGGCACTGTTCCACGGTCAACTAACCGTGGCCGTGCTGGACGGCACCGCCGTGGCGGTGTCCGTGATCCGGGGCGATTACGATACCGCCGGGTCCGTGATGTTCATGCTGCGGCTGGGCGAGATTCTGGAAGAGTGGACTCACAAGAAGTCCGTGGCGGATCTGGCCTCGGCCATGAGCCTGCATGTGGACAGCGTCTGGATGCAGGCGGACGGCACCGAGGTGCTGACGAAAATCACCGACGTGCGGCCCGGCGACCGGATCGTGGTTCGCACCGGCAGCCTGATCCCCCTGGACGGCACGGTTGCCGAGGGCGAGGCCATGGTAAACCAGGCCTCTCTCACCGGAGAATCCATGCCCGTTGCCAAGCGGCCCGGAAGCCCGGTTTACGCCGGTACCGTGGCCGAGGAGGGCGAGTGTGTCATCACGGTGGAGAAGGTCTCCGGCTCCGGTCGGTATGACCGGGTCGTCCGGATGATCGAGGAATCGGAGAAGCTGAAATCCACCGCCGAGGATAAGGCTGCCCGGATGGCGGACAAGCTGGTACCCTATACCTTGGGCGGCACCGCGCTGACCTATCTTCTCACCCGGAACGTGACTAAGATGCTGGCGGTGCTGATGGTGGACTTCTCCTGCGCCCTGAAACTGGCCATCCCCATTTCCGTGCTGTCGGCCATGCGGGAGAGCAGCGGCTATCACATTTCCGTCAAGGGCGGCCGGTTCCTGGAGGCCGTGGCCAAAGCGGATACCATCGTCTTCGACAAGACCGGCACTTTGACCTATGCTACCCCCACCGTGGCGAGAATCGTTCCCTTCGGCGGCCGGGACGAAAGTGAAATGCTGCGCCTTGCCGCCTGTCTGGAGGAGCATTATCCCCATTCCATGGCCAACGCCGTGGTGGAGGAAGCAAAACGCCGGGGCCTATCTCACGAGGAGTACCATTCTCAGGTGCAGTATGTGGTGGCCCACGGCATTTCCAGCATGGTGGAGCAGGAGCAGGTGTTTATCGGCAGCGCCCACTTCGTCTTCGAGGACGAGGGCTGCCGGATTCCGGAAGGGGAGCGGGAAAAGTTTGATGCCATTCCGGCCGCCTATTCCCATCTGTACCTGTGCATCGGCCGGGAGCTGGCGGCGGTGATCTGCATTCATGATCCCCTGCGCCGGGAGGCCCGGGACGCGGTAAAGGCACTCCACGATTGCGGCTTTACCAACGTGGTGATGATGACCGGCGACAACCGGCGCACGGCGGAGTCCGTTGCCCGGGAGGTGGGCGTAGACGCGGTTTACGCCGAGGTGCTGCCGGAGGACAAGGCTTCCTTCATCCGCACGGAGAAGGAGAAGGGCCACACAGTCATCATGGTTGGCGACGGTGTCAATGATTCTCCCGCCCTTTCTGAGGCGGATGCGGGCATTGCCATCTCCACCGGCGCGGCCATCGCCCGGGAGATCGCGGATATCACCATTGCCTCCGAGGATCTGTTCGAGCTGGTGATCCTGCGGCGGCTCAGCGAGGCACTGATGAGCCGGATTCACGGCAGCTACCGCTTCATTGTGGGCTTCAATCTGTCGCTGATCCTGCTGGGCGTGGCGGGGATTCTGCCGCCGACCACCTCGGCACTGCTTCATAATACCTCCACCCTGGGCATCAGCCTGAAAAATATGACCAACCTGCTGGACGAAGCAGAAAAGCAGTAATTTTCAATCAAGAGAGCCGAGGGCGCATCCGGGAAAGGACGTGCCCCCGGCTTTTCTAAAAATGTTCTTGACAGAATCCTTGCGCTGTGCTATAATACTCAAGCATTCAAGGAGTGCACTGCATATCGCGGAGTAGAGCAGTTGGAAGCTCGTCGGGCTCATAACCCGGAGGTCGTAGGTTCGAGTCCTGCCTCCGCAACCATAAAAACACCGGATTTCGATAAGAAATCCGGTGTTTTTCTAACTTTTTGCACTATGTAGGTTTACCGTAATTATGACCGTGGGGACAATTTGGGGACAGTGCCGGTTTTTGTGAATTTTGCTGCCTGGAAAAAGCGAACTTTTTGATAGATGTTCCTCCGAGTTCCGGGTTGATTGGTGTCTTCCGGTGAGAAATACTGTGTAATCTTGTGGGCAATGATTGCACCGGTATGTTATACATTATTGTTTCGGGGACTTGTGAAGCTGTTGATCATAGAATCTGCTCATTCCATTACCGGGGGATATCACCATGTGTTTTTCCCGGGTTTTCTTTTGGGAGTTTCCCTGCGGCTTCTTCTTTTCAATAAAATGCCTGTGGCTGTACAAGCAGAAAATCAAATCCCATCATTCTTCCGCCAGATCGGCAATCAACTTGACGTCACTGACTGCCAGGGCAAGCTGAAGCTTGTTTTCCAGCCCGGTTTTTTGCAGCATGTTTGCCACATGGAATTTGACCGTTGACATCTCGCAGCCCATCTCTGCCGCGATGCGCGTGTAAGACAAGCCCCGCATCAGATGCCGCAGAACTTTCAATTCCGTCTTTGTAAATTCCGTGCTTTTTGCCATGCCGATCTCAACCGTCGGAGGCGCGTCCGGGAAGATATGTTCACCCGCCATCGTTTGCCGGACAACATCCATCAAACGCTTCTGCGTAGAGTCCTTATACCACAGGCTGTCGGCCCCGGCCCTCTTTGCCTCGTCCAGAACGGCGCAGTCGATCAGCGAGGTCACAACAATGATTTTGCTCTTCGGCTGTATGGCTTTGATCTGACGAACGGCAGTCAGGCCGTTCTCGCGGTTCTCCGTTTGCACATCCATCAAAATCAGATCGACGGAGCTTGTCCGGCACACCTCAACCGCCTGCTTTGCACCGGGGATGGACGCCGTGATCCGGTATCCGTCCTCGGCACGGAAATAGCTTTCCAGCAGACTGCGGATCATGGTCTGGTCTTCAACGATCATCACTCTCATGTGCTGCTTCCTCCTGTTCCGGCAGACTGAGCATCAGCTTAAAGCGAGGGATGCTCCAAACCTCCATTTTGCCGCCTGCTTCTTCTATACGTTGACGCAGCATGGAAAGGCCTCCGCCCTCTGTGATCTTTTCCTTTGGCACCGCACCGTTGTTGGTCAGGGAGACCTCCATGCAGTCCGGCTTCTGCCAAAAACACACATACAATTCTGTGCCATCTGCGTGGCGGACACAGTTCGCCGCACATTCGCAGATCGCCAGTGCGCTCAGTGCGCGTATCCACTGCCTTTGCGGCGCATTCCCTGTCATCAGAACGCTAACGCCCAATTCTTCCGCTCGTTTTTTCGCCGCCTCCAGCGGTTCGGATTGCGCCGTTATCTGGCTTGAGCGATAAAGCACCGAAATTGACTGTTCCCACAGCGCTGCGTTTGCGCGAATTTCCTCCGGGTCCGTGTGTTGGAGCAGCACGCGGCGTGCCGCGAGAATACTGTGCCCAATGTCATCGTGCACACGCAGCTTCATCGCCAATGTCTCTTCCTCCCGGATAATCTCCGGCATCTGTACAAGCAACAGCCGAAGCCGCGCATTCACCTCCGCCAGCTTCGCGTTTTCCACTTTCAGCTGGTCCTGTTTCCGGATCAGCTCCGTAACGTCCGCGGCAGTGATCTGCGTATAGCGGACGCCCGCTTTTGTTGTGATCTGCTCCTGCGCAAAGCGCAGCGCCTTCCCATCCGGAAAGCGGTAAATCCAAAGGTGCGGGTCCAGACAGCGAACGTTTGCGGGCGGCGAGTGAAGAGCGTTCCGCATCTCCGCAAGGGACTGTATGCCGCCTTTTCGCAGCCAGCTCGCAATGGCAAGCATCCGGCGGTTGATGAGCCGCACCACGCCGTTTTTATCGAAGAAGCAGGCAGCGATGGGCAGATTGTCGAAGCTCTCCTTAATCCTGTCCATACGTCTTTACCCCCTTGCTTTTTCCGGCTCCCACGTCAGATATTGCAGTCCGTCCTCGTCCTGCTCCCATTCCAGACCCGGAAACCGCACGCACAGCCCCCGGAGCGGCTCCGCCGCCGCGACACAGAGAGCAACCTCTACCCGCTTACCGACCTCTATGGAGACCAGCAGCGCACGCAGCGATTCCAGTTCCGTTTCCACAACCGCCTCAAACAGATCGTAGACCTGCGTTGCCTGCTCGACGGTAAGCTGCCCTTCCCCTTTGACAATCGTCTTGCAGTCGGCGCCGGAGACACTGATATTCTCGGAAGATTCATTGAGGCACAGCCGAAGCTCCTGCACACTGATTGCGCCCCGCTGCACGCCGACAAAAATCAGATTGCTTCTGCGCTTGATGTAGGTTCCAATGATGATGACCTGCCCGAGCAGATGCCTGGCTCTGTCCGGATCCTCCGTCTTCCGCAGTTCAGCCAGAAGATCCCGCAGCATCGCGATCTGGCGGGCGGTTTGCGACTCCATCATGTCATACAGGCGGTTTTCCTCCGTCAGCTTCAGCCATCTTGCGCGCTGTGCATTCTCCGCTGCCAGAACATCGCCGGTATCACGCAGCTCATCCCTTGTCAGCTCCAGCTCCTTTCGGATCTGATTCAGCGCGGAGATGTCCTCCTTCCAGAACACCCAGCCGCGGCGCAGCCGGTGCCGCTTCAAAAGCGTATCATCGCCCAGATGGATGGTATCCACCCGCATCTGCCGCAGCTCATTTGGCGGCAAAGTCCCCCGCATGGCAACAGACACATATTGGGAGCAAAATGCCTGATCCGTGATTTGGACAGGCAAACTCGTTGCCTCAAAAAGTTCGTCGTATCCGAGGTTGGACTGGATCAGCCCGCATTGAATGCAGCATTCCAGGATGCTCGCAAAAATCAGGCACTGGGACACCGTCATATCGCCCGCAAGCACCCAGACCCAATAGACTTTTTTAACATACGCGCAAGCATAGGCCAACGAAAGCGCAAGCGGAACCAGCGGCAGCCAGCGAATTCTCCTGCTGCGTGGGATGCGGCAGTTTTTCGCCATCGAAAGAAACGCGAACCCCGCGCACAGGGCCTCCCAACCCATCACAAAGAAATAGCCGCCCTCATACCGATACTCCCGATCCGATAAAACGCCGGACGGGAAGGAAAACACCTGCTGGTGCAGATCATTGGTCAGAACGAGCAAGAGAAGCAGCAGCGTTGGAACATACAGAATCTTGGTCCATCGCGGCAGCCGAAAATCCTCTCCCTTGCCCAGCGATCGGGAAACAAAGACCGACAGTATGGGGATGAACAGCATCGGGAAATAGTAGAAATACCACAGCCAGCGCTCTACATCCGTGTTTTCAATGGAATATTTGATTGAGCGAAGAAGAATCCACAGCACCATCAGCACCGAAATTGCCAGCAGATAGCGCCGTGCCTGCGTCTGCACGATGCGGATCCATAGGGAGTAGCACCACACGCTGAACAAAAACACATAGATCCCGCTTCGCAGGTGGCTGACAGCCGGAGAATGAAAAATATGCCGGCTTGCGTATCGGAGCCACATGGCAAGCGCAATGAGCGCCAACACGCCCAGCGCGTATAAGATGCTTTTCTTTGCCGCTTTGCTCATGCCGCATGCCTCCCGACTGTGCACGTCTGTACTGATAGTATAACATGCGGATAGAAAAAGGCAACACAGTTTTGCCCCTTTGCCGAGAGAATCAAGCCGGACTACGGCTTTTGAACAAAAAATAATTGTAAACCCTATTCAATCGGCGGGGGCAAAAAGGAGCGATAGCGGCTAAAATATAAATGGAACATAATCGCCAACTTACCTCGCCGGTGTGATCGACACGCTTTAGAAAGGAGTGGTTATATTGCAGGTCGTTATACAGAAAATTCCTGAGAATTTGCAGGAATTTGAAACACTCGCCGCCAAAGGGCGGCAGCCGGAGCACATATGCGCGCTATTCCTGTGTGCGCTGGCACTGTTTGACAGGGATAAAGATGCGGGCACTGCCGCAATGGATCTTCTGCGCGGCCCTAAGCCAATGTCGCCGTATGACTGCCAGTTCCTGCGCGACCGACTGCGCGGCAAAGCCTATCTGCCGCTTGCATATTTTGAAGGCGCAGCGCCGGAAAACGGTTATCAGCCGCGTATGCCGTACACGCTGAACGTGCTATCAGACCCAAGGCCTCAGGATATAGAGCCGGGCTATATGCGCGTGTTCCTGAAAACGGCGGGCGCGGATTCGCCGCGGCCTATGAAGCTGCGGCAGAAGGCATCTACCGGCGAATGGTTCCTATGGGAATACTCCAGCATTCTCAGCGGCATCCGTATCCCTGCGGCGGAAGACCCATGGGCATAACAATAGTGAGGAAGGAGATTGATACATATATGGGACTGTTCGATAAGAAATATTGCGACATTTGCGGGGAAAAGATTGGTTTACTTGGCAACCGCAAGCTGGAAAACGGAAATCTCTGCAAAAACTGTGCCAAAAAGCTTTCCCCCTGGTTCTCTGACCGACGCAATAGCACCGTCGAAGAAATCAAGGCGCAGCTTGCCTACCGTGAGGAAAACCGGCAGAAGGTTGCAGCGTTCCACACCACCCGGACACTCGGTACGAACACCAAGGTGCTTCTGGACGAGGACGCGGGAAAATTTATGGTGACACGAGCCAGAAATCTCGCGGAGGCCAACCCGGATGTTTTGGACTTCGCAGACGTGACCGGCTGTAATCTCGACATTGACGAGAGCCGCTCGGAGCTCATGCGGGAGGATAAGGACGGCAAGGAGGTCAGCTACAACCCGCCGCGCTACGAATACTCCTACGATTTCTACATTACCATTTTCGTCAACAACCCTTACTTTGATGAAATGCGCTTCCGACTCAACGCAAGCTCTGTGGACATCACACCGCCGCCCGCATTGCGTCCGGGCATGGCGGGCGGATACAACCCGGAGACCAATGTTGAGTACCGCAGCTGTAAGAGGCTCGGCGAGGAAATCCGACAGGCGCTGACGCAGGTTCGCAGGGACGTGCGTGAGAAGATTGAGCAGGCAGCCGCGCCCAAGACGGCCGTCACCTGCCCCTACTGCGGTGCGACCACCACGCCGGATGCCAGCGGCTGCTGCGAATACTGCGGCAGCGCGATCGGCGGCTGAGCCGGAAGGGGCAAAAGCCCCGGCATGGAGTTCAGTATGAAAGGAGAAAGCACCGTTTGTGCATCCCTGAAGGATATTGGGAGGGAATTATGAAACAGACGAAGACCAAGCTTCTATGCCTGCTTCTTGCAGTGCTGATGCTGTTCAGCCTCACCGCCTGCGGTAAGGAAAAGACAGCAGACTCCAATCTGATCAAGCTCGGTGACTATGAGCTGCTCTACAAGGGCGCGTGCATCATGGAAGATTCGGACGGAAATGACGCAATCGTTCTGACACTGGACTTTACAAACAACGGCAAGGAAAACGCCTCGTATCTCTGGAGTGTCAATGAAACCGTTATGCAGAACGGCACGGAGCTGGAGATTGCGGCAGTCGCTGCCGACTGCGAGAGCTATGAAACCGTGATAAACAGCCAGTTCACGGACATCGCGCCGGGTACGACGCTGGAGGTGCAGACGGCCTATGTGCTGCGCGACCCGACCGGTACGGTGGAGGCGACTTTTGAACAGATCTTCGGCAAGAAAAGCGGCAAGATCACCGTCGACCCCTCCACGCTCAGCCGCGTGGAGACCACGCAGACGGGCATGACGGATGACGGCGGGCTGACCGCCGCGACCGGCGACGCACTGCTCGACTGGTGGAACGGCGCATGGTACGGCTGGTGGAAAATGACCGGTTGCTCGGGCTCTTACGAGAGCATGGAAGGGCAATGGTGGGATGTCTGCGGCGAGATCGCCATTGGCGCAGACGATACGGGTACCATCACACTCTGGGATGAGGACTACACCAGAGCCGACCCCATGGCGATGGCCTCCGTCAGCCTGAAGGAAGCCGGAACCGGTGAGCACGGTACGGTCATGTCCGAGGGCGGCCGGTTCACGGACACGGCACTGGCACATGCGGACTGGATCGTCGATCCCGGCCTTCTGGACTATGACGACCTGATCTGGATCGACGGCGACTACGAAAACGGTGATGACGCGTTCCACTACGACATCTATCTGCGCCCGTGGGGCCTGTACTGGGAGGACATGGACGA
>ENA-UOJC01002119-UOJC01002119.1-human-gut-metagenome-genome-assembly--contig:-C104-NODE-2119-length-22772-cov-82.490778_pt1 | contig 22772 bp, 18 predicted proteins | sample MGYA00242339_ERZ723886 | MGnify/ENA metagenome assembly ERZ723886 | reverse complement strand
CTTGTACTTCTCTTGCAAATAAAGTTTATGGAAATTCTCTCTCAAAGATCTCTGCGTCAAGGACTGGCCCAGGGGCCTTGCCTCGTTTGCGAGTGCAAAAGTACGAACTTTTCACAATACAAACAAAACTTTTATACGACTTTTTTCACGGGGAAATTACAATAACAATGAAAACACACTGATAAACAATGTAATACAGAAGAAAATATTTTTGAAAAAATAAGGGCGAAAGTAAAGAAAGGAAGCGATATAGAAGATTCCGGAGAATTCTTTGATACAAGCGGCACGGCGTAATAGCGACAAAAGGTTACTTTTCAAATGGCGACATCATACATAAACGTTCCGAAGAATCACGAAAAGACGGTGCACCCAAAAGAACGAAGGAATATACTGCGTACCTATTCGCGAAAACAGGACATCACGCGCAATAGACATTCAAGACCTTAAAAAAAACAGAGACCAATCATTACGGCACCCAACAAAGTTTCTTCAAAACGATAACACATATTATATATAGAAAGAAGAACAACCGTGCATTCATTACGCATAGAATACATACTCATTGGAAAAAAGCGAAAACAATCATAAAAATGTCAACGAACAAGTGTACAACGACAACAAGAAGTATTCGGCAAAAAGTAGTTCGCCCAAAAGCAATAGGCGGAATCAAGAAAAGCATTACTTGGATTTTTTACACGAATAAGTGCATTTTAAATTCCAAGTAATGCTTTTCCTAACATCTCAGAATGTCTAATATCAAGAAGTTAGAGCATTCTTGAGGAGAGACCACAGAAATGTTGGTCTTATAAATCTTCACGCCTCGAGCGGGCGAATCATATTCATTCCGACCAATCCTTATAAGGGAAAGAAATCAAGCTTGAGTTATAATAACGACGATTGCCGGTCACTTCCTCACCCAGAAAGGCGGGACGCTCGTAAGGCTCACCCTCCGAAGAGAGTTCCACTTCGGCCACGACCAAACCGGCATTGTCGCCGAAAAACTCGTCGACCTCAAAGGTGTGCTTTCCCGTCGGAACGAGCCAGCGCACCTTGTCGATGACGCCCGCCTCGCAAAGGCGCAACAGCGAAAGGGCCTCATCCTTGGTTATCTCCTTTTCAAACTCATAGCGGGAAAGACCGCCTCCGAAAGAGGGGCCCTTGATGGTAAGATAACCCTGTTCGTCGCGCAGACGGACGCGCACTGTACGACCACGCTCGCGACAGATATACCCCTGAATGATGCGACTATGCGACACCGCCAGACTCTTGTAATCACCTGTCACGAGGAATTTACGCTCTATTTCTATCGCCATCAGCCTGCCATCAAATAATAGGAGATAAGGAACACCACCATCAAGAAGATAAGACCAATGAAAATGCCATTTATGACGCGACGGGCCTGACGCTTCTCACGTGCCTCGCGGGCTTTCAGTTTCGCCTGATGTTTTTTATTCATGGTTATAGATTTATAAGATTCACGGGCGGCGAACACTTCTTTTCTGTCCGGGAAGAACACCGGTCTTCCGCCGGCATTCCCGTCCGCCCTCTACATCAATTATTCTTTTGCGTCCTGCTCGGAGAATTCCATCAGATAAGCCTTGATGAATCCGTCCAGCTTGCCGTCCATCACACCTCCCACATCACTTGTCTGGAAACCGGTGCGATGGTCTTTCACGCGACGGTCGTCGAACACATAGCTGCGTATCTGGCTGCCCCACTCTATCTTCTTCTTTCCGGCCTCAATCTTGGCCTGGGCCGCCTTGCGCTTCTGCAAGGCACGGTCATAAAGTTGCGAGCGCAACAGACGCATGGCATTCTCGCGGTTCTCAAGCTGCTTGCGGCTCTCGGTATTTTCGATGAGGATTTCTTCCTCCTCGCCCGTATCGGGGTCTTTGTACTGATAACGCAGACGCACACCGGTCTCCACCTTATTCACATTCTGTCCGCCGGCGCCACCGGACCGGAACAAGTCCCAGCTTATTTTGGAGGGATCCACGTAGACCTCGATGGTATCGTCAACAAGGGGGGTCACAAATACAGACGCGAAGGAAGTCATCCGCTTACCCTGCGCATTATAGGGAGACACACGCACCAGACGATGCACGCCGTTCTCGCTCTTGAGATAGCCGTAGGCATAGTCGCCTTCTATCTCCATCGTCACGGTCTTTATGCCCGCTTCGTCGCCATCCTGTATATTGGAGATATTGACCTTATAGCCGGCAGCCTCGGCATAGCGCATGTACATACGCATAAGCATCGACGCCCAATCCTGGCTCTCGGTACCTCCCGCGCCGGAGTTTATCTTGAGCACGCAATCCATGCTGTCTTCCTCCTGACGCAACATATTTTTCAGTTCCAACTCTTCGATTTCGGCCACAGCCTTTCCGTAGGCCTCGTCCACTTCTTCCTCTGTCACCATGTCGTCCTTGTAGAAGTCGAAGGCCAGTTCAAGTTCGTCGGCCAGAAGTTTCACGCTCTTGTATCCTTCTATCCATTTCTCGAGCGACTTCACTTTTTTCATCTGTTCCTCGGCCCGTTTGGCATCGTCCCAAAAGCCGGGAGCCTGCGTGCGCAGCTGCTCCTCCTCGAGCTGGATGACCTTTGCATCAATGTCGAGATAATGATTGAGCGCCTCCACGCGTTCTTTAGTTTCCTTCAGTTGTTCTTGCGTTATCATATATTGCTTTCTGTTCAAAAAATAGAGGATACAACCGACCGCCATTTCTCCGGCAATCGGACAGACCGGTCTCTCATGCCTGAACCGGGGCAACCGCCTCGCGTTCCGCCTCCTCGTATATCTTCGCGATGATGTCGGCATAATGCTCATACACCACCCGACGTTTCACCTTGAGCGTATTGGTCAGTTCACCGTTTTCTATGGAGAAAGGTTCCGGCAGCAGAACAAAACGCTTCACCTTCTCATAGTGCGCCAGGTCCTGTTGCATCATTTCTATGCGCTCGGCCACCATGCCGCGCACTTCGGCGCTTTCGCAAAGTTCGGCATTGCTTTCCAGCTCCAGTCCCTTCTCTTCGGCGTATTTGCGCAGCATGCGATAGTCGGGCACCAAAAGGGCAGATACGAACTTATGTTTGTCGGCTACAATCACCGCCTGCTCCAGATATTTGTCAATGACCAGTTTCGACTCTATCATCTGAGGAGCTATATACTTTCCGTTCGAGGTCTTGAAGAGATCCTTTATCCTTTCCTTGAGGAAAAGCTCGCCGTCTTTCATGTAGCCGGCATCACCCGTATGGAACCATCCCTCGTCGTCGATAGCCGCTTTCGTGGCCGAGTCCTTCTTATAATAACCGGGCGTGATGGTTTTTCCTCGAAGCAGTATCTCGTCATTCTCGCCGAACTTTATCTCCATGCCGTCAATAAGCCGTCCCACAGAGCCGAGCGATATCGGCCGGCCATCCACATCGCACGACACGGTCGCTGTCGATTCCGTCAGGCCGTAGCCCACCTTCATGTTGATGCCTGCCGCGTGAACGAAACGCTCCACCTCGGGCGACACGGCCGCACCGGCCGTCGGGAAGAAATTGGCATTTTCCAGCCCCAAGGTCTTACGGAGCAACTTTATCACGGTGCGACGGTAGAGGCCGTATTTCAGATTGAGCCCCACCGGCAGCGGCAAGCCCTTCGACAGATAGTTCACCCAGCAATGCTCGCCGGTGACGATGGCACTTTCTATGAGCCGCCGCATTATGCCCGAAGAATTCTCCATCTTCTCCTTCACGCCCTGATATACCTTTTCCCAGAAGCGCGGCACACTGCACATGCACGTGGGATGCACTTCCTGCAAAGAACGCAACACATCGTTGGGACGCAGATTGATTGCCAGCCGTGCGCCTTCGGCCAGACAGAGGTACGACCAGGCCCGTTCGAATACATGAGTAAAAGGCAGAAAATTCAGGATGACATCCTTCTCGCCCAAATCGAGCACAAGATCGTTGACGCGCAAGCCCTCATGATACATTCCGTAGGTAAGTATCACGCCCTTGCTCGCACCGGTCGTTCCGCTGGTGTAAAGGATATTGGCCGTATCGTCGAACGAGGCGGCAGCCATACGCCGCTCCAGTTCTCCGGCACCATCGCCCGCGCGTCCGAAATCCACGAATTCATCGAAAAACACCGATACATGATCGTTGGGACGGCGCTCCACGGAGCGGTCAAAGATGATGATTTTCTCAAGCGTGGGACAAACGGAAATCACGCTGAACGCCACGTCGTACTGCAACTGCTCGCCCACGAAGACATAGCGCACGCCGGCATCGTTGATCATATACGCCACCTGCGCGCCACTGCTCGTGGCATAGAAGGGAATGGTGACCGCCCGCACGCCATAGGCGCCGAAGTCGACATAAAGGCACTCGGGCTTGTTCTGGGAGAAGACGGCCAGATTTTCCTGTTCGCCCACGCCCAATGACAGCAAGGCAAGAGAAACCTCTCTGACTTTCGTCGAAAACTCGCGCCACGACACCGGCACCCAGCAGTCGCGTTCGTAATCGCGCCAGGACAGCGCCGTCCGGTCCTCATAGCGAGCGGCCTGTTCGTGAATGAGTTTCGAAAAATGACAATTGTTCAGCATAATACTCCGGATTTCCGATAGTACAAAGTTAGGGGTTTTATTTTGAAAAAGCAGTAAAAGCAAACGTTTTTTTGCGTTTCGCACGGTTTTTGCTACTTTTGCGAAGGCCGCGCCGGTGCCGGTCTCCTCCTGCCGGCCGATCCGCCTCTATTATCTTACCCTAATCACACTCCATCATGGAACCATCCATTCTGCAACAACTCACCGCCGAGGCCACCGACCTCCTCGGCCGGCTCATCGCCATTCCTTCCGTGAGCCGCGACGAAACAAAAACCGCCGATTTCATCGAGGATTTCGCCCTTTCAAAGGATCTCACTCCACAACGGCACGGCAACAATGTGTGGTGTTGTTCCCCGCAGATGCGCCCCGACCGCCCCACCCTGCTGGTCAACGCCCACATCGACACGGTGCGCCCTGTGGCGGGATGGCAGCGCGACCCGTTCATGCCGACACGCGAGGGCGACCGCCTCTACGGCCTCGGCAGCAACGACTGCGGCGGCGGACTGGTGAGCCTGCTGCAAGTGTTCCGCACGCTCCGCCTCGCGGAAGACCTCCCCTGGAACCTCGTGTGGCTGGCCTCGTGCGAAGAGGAGGTATCGGGCCGCAACGGCATAGAAGCGGCCCTGCCGCTGCTGCCGCACATCGACTGCGCCATTGTGGGCGAACCCACAGGCATGCAGCCGGCCGTAGCGGAAAAAGGACTGATGGTACTCGACGTGACGGCCCGCGGCCGCTCAGGTCACGCGGCGCGCGAAGAAGGCATCAACGCCATCTATGAGGCACTGCCGGACATAGCGTGGTTCCGCACCCACCGTTTCGACCGCGTGTCGCCCCTGCTGGGTGCCGTCAAGATGTCGCTGACGGTCATCAACGCGGGCACACAGCACAATGTGGTGCCCGACACCTGCAACATGGTGGTGGATGTGCGTTCGAACGAATGCTATTCGAACCTCGAAATTCTCGATGAAATCAGGAAAAATATACGTTCGGAGGTAACGGCGCGCTCCACGCGGCTGAACTCCTCGTCCATCCCCGCGAACCACCCTCTGGTGCAGGCGTCGGTCGAACTCGGCGGCATTCCCTACGGCTCGCCCACACTGAGCGACCAGGCACTCATGCCGTGGCCGTCGCTTAAGATGGGCCCGGGCGACTCGGCCCGCTCGCACACGGCGGACGAATACATAAAAATTAGCGAAATCGCCGATTCCATCGAGAAATACGCGGCTATCATCTCCCGGAAATTCTGAAGAAGACGGCACGACGGACATGGCGAAAAGGCGCGGGATGCCATGAAAGGAAACGCACGGAATACACGAAAAAACAGTTTTGTTTATTTTTCCTTCATTTCAGCGTATTTTTCTATCCTTCATCGGATTACGCTGAAAGCAAGCATGCCGTTACTGCGAAAAACATCCTTCAGCGAAAAGCACTACTTGGAAACCGGAAAAGCACTACTTGGAATTTTTACACGAGTAAGTACTTTTCAAATTCCAAGTAGTGCTTTTTACAAGTTCATACCATGCCCCGGTAATGTGGCATACTGCCCTGAAAACAGGACAACCAAAAGGGCGCCGAAACATCATCCGACGAAAAAGAATAAGAGCGGTGCAAAGAATACGATACACATAAGCTACTGAATTTCAGCAAACAACAATGAAAGATATTTACCGCATACTTTTGTTCCGGCATACCGGCGGGACCACACATCTTATCGCGAAGACAAAGCGGGCTATTCTGAAAGCACGGCGAGAGTATGCCGTAATCCTTTCCTTTCAGTAAAAGGTAAAGGGAATCAGCAGATTATGATGAAATGAAGGATTAAAGACAAAAGAAATTCAAGGCATTCTTCCGTCATGCGGCGCGGCTGTGCCGCGGCCTCAACGCTCCTGCACGTAGGCACGCAGAATTTTCAGATCGGTCAGCGGCCGGTCGTTCGCGTCGGTAGGCACGGCCTGCATCTGTTTTACGAACTTCAAGCCGGCGGTGACCTCGCCGAAGACGGTGTACTGGCCGTCGAGATGGGGCGCACCGCCGTCGTTGCGATAGCGGGCAAGCATCTCGGGCAAGTATTCGAGGGCGCCGCCGCTCATGTCATAAAGATTGTCGCTCATGCGTGCCATTTCGTCGGCGCTCTGGCGCTTGCCCCACACTATGTAGAACTGCGAACCGCTGCTACGGCGTTCGGGATTGACCTCATCGCCCTCACGGGCGGCCGCCACGGCGCCGCGGTAATGGTAGCGGAAGGGCCAGGCCAACTCAAAGGGTACCGTATAGCCGGGGCCTCCCTCGCCCAGCAACTGCCCGGGAGCGGCGTCGCGCGAGTCGGGGTCGCCGGCCTGTATCATGAAATCCTTGATGACACGGTGGAACAACAGGCCGTCGTAATAGCCTTGCCGCACAAGTTTGAGAAAATTGTCGCGATGGAGGGGCGTTTCGTCGAAGAGCGTGATGACAACCGGCCCGGCCGTGGTTTCGAGTACTACGGACGGACGCTTTTTCTTCGAGGGAGAGGCCAGAACCGATGCGGCAAGGAGCAACGACATCAGGAGGGCCGGGAAGCGGAAATTTATCATGATATTTTTCTTAAAACACCGATGAAATGGGCTGAAGCGGAAGATCTGCAAAGGCAAGAACGGCCGTCACTCGATGCCTTCATTGCTCTTGAAGGGTTCTTCTTCGGCGTCGTGCTCCTCGCCGGCAGCGTCAGGCGCCGGTTCGTCGTTGCGGCGGGCATAGCGGCTCACACTGAGTATCATGCCGAAGTAGACACAGGTGATGAGCGTGGAAGTTCCGCCACGGCTGATGAGGGGCAACGGCTGTCCCGTTACAGGTATGAGACCCACGGCCACAAGCATGTTGATCATGGCCTGTATGACAAGAAGCAGGGCGAGGCCCATCGTGAGAAAAGCCGGAAAACTGCGCTCGCAGCGGCTCGATATGCGGCCGGCGCGGAAGAGCAGAATAATATACAGGAACATGACGCCGACCGCGCCCAATACGCCCATTTCCTCAATGATTATGGCATAGATGAAATCGGAGAAGGCCTGGGCGAGATGGTCGCGCTGATCGGACTTTCCGGGCATCTTGCCCACCACGCCGCTGGAGGCGATGGCGATATTGGCATGACTCTCCTGAGGTTTATTCTCAAGTTCTTCCTTCATGTGGCTGTGCACTATCTGAAGTTTGACAGAATCCTTGGCCTGCTCGGCAGGGGTCGCGGCTGCTTTGCCGGAAGGGGCTACCTCCGCAAAAGCATCCTTGGCCGTCTTCTCGGCATCGCCTTCCTCATCGCCGCCGGCGAAGTTGAAAATACGCTGTTCCCAAGTGGACACACGATGCAAAAGCCGGTTTTCGCGGACGGTTTTATCGGGAAGCATCGCTACAAGAATGACAAAAGCGACGGCCAAAGCGGCAAAAGAACCGACAAGTTTTCCCAACTGTACAAGCGGCACACGCCCTATGAACATCATCGTGAAAACCGTGGTAAAGAGAATGGCGGCCGTCGAGAGATTCTCGGAAAAAATAAGAGCGCACACAGGCAGCAGTATGAACAATATCATCTTGAAAGCCCGGCGATCGGCACCGTCTTCGCGCTGCATTTTGGAAAGGACAAGGGCTACGGATATGACTACCACGCCCTTGGCCATCTCGGAGGGCTGGAAGTTGATGCCTCCCGGCAGGGGAAGCCAGCGCGCGCCCTCGTTCTCGGCCACACCGATGAAGGGTGTGATGAAAAGCAGTATGAGGCTGAGGGGCCAAAAGAATATGGGGACTATCTTGAAATAGCGGCAGGGAATGGCATGGAAAAACCACACGACAGCCGTTCCCGCACAGAGGAAAAGGAGCTGCTTGAAGAGCGGTTCCATGAAGTTGCCGCTCTTGTAGGTCAACGTACTGGCAGCGCTGAACACTTCGATGACAGAAATCATGCAGAAGAGGAAGAACACCACCCAGATGACCGGGTCGCCCTGAAAGATACGGCGGGAAGATATATCCAGTTTCGACATCGCTTTTCTATTTATTGTTCTTAAAAACCGACCGGCAAGCGGCGGGTGCCTCTAACCGGGAAGTACTTTTTCCAGTCTTTCAAATGCTGTGCGAAGCTATTCCGGCAGGTGCGGAAAGTAAATATTTCGTCACATCATGGCCCTTACGAGCGTCTTGAACTGCTCTCCGCGATCTTCCATGTTGCGGAAAAGGTCGAAACTGGCGCAGCAGGGACTCAGCAGTACGGTGTCGCCCTCGCGGGCCAGGCGCGCGCAGGCTTCCACGCACTCCTTCATGCTGTGGGTATCGGCTACGGGCAGTCCGAGGGCGTCGAAATTTTCGTGAAGTTTGGCGTTGTCGGCCCCAAGGTAGACGATGGCGCGGCATTTCTCTCTGACGAGGGACAGTATCTGACCGTAGTCGTTGCCCTTGTCCCTGCCGCCCACGATGAGTACGGTGGGAGCGGTCATGCTGTCGAGGGCGCAGTAGCAGGCGTCCACGTTGGTGGCCTTGGAGTCGTTGATGTAGCACACGCCGTGCACCTCGCCCACTTTCTCCAAACGGTGCTCCACGCCGGGGAAGTCGGCCAGTCCCTCGCGCACGGCCCAGGCAGGCGCGCCGGCAGCCAGGGCGGCCATGGCGGCGGCAAAGGAGTTGCGCAGGTTGTGCTTGCCGGGCAGCGAGAGTTCGGAAAGAGGCATCTCGAAGGGAACGGGAGCGGTGAGCCTCAACATTCCGTCAGCGGGATAGCCGGCGGCCTCGCAGGGAGCGTCGGCAAAGGGGCAGACGCGGGCGCCGACGGCATACTTGGGCAGTTCGTGCGGCACGTGCTCGTCGCCGGCCCAGTAGATGAACGTGTCACCGGCCTGCTGGTTGCGGATAATGCGCATCTTGGAGTCGACATAATTCTGCATGCAGAAGCCGTAGCGGTCGAGATGGTCGGGCGTGATGTTGAGAAGTACGGCCACATTGGCGCAGAACTCGAACATGCCGTCGAGCTGGAAGGAGGAGAGTTCTATCACGTAACCGTCGTGCGGTTCCTCGGCCACCTGCAGCGCGAGACTGCGGCCGATGTTACCGGCGAGACCCACATCGAGCCCGGCCTTGCGCAGAATGTGGTAGACGAGCGAGGTGGTGGTGGTCTTGCCGTTGCTGCCGGTGATGCAGACCATGCGGGCTGAAGTGTAGCGGGCTGCGAACTCAATCTCGCTTACCACGGATATGCCCTTCTCCCTGATGCGGCGCACCATGGGGGCATCGTCGGGGATGCCGGGGCTCTTGACCACCTCGTCGGCGTTGAGTATGAGTTCGGGGGTGTGCCCGCCTTCCTCCCAGGGCAGGTGGCGGGAATCAAGAAACTCCTTGTACCGGGGCTTTATCTGTCCCATGTCGGAGACGAATACTTCGTAGCCTTTCTGCTGTGCCAGGACAGCGGCACCGACGCCGCTCTCGGCGGCACCCAATATGACTAATCGCATGACTGAATATCTGTTTTTCCAGGAGCTCGGCCGCTCCTTTCCGTTATCGTATCTTGAGGGTTATGATGGTCAGCGCCGCCAGAATGATGGTGACAATCCAGAAGCGCACGGTCACTTTCGACTCGTTCCACACGCCGTGGGGCCAGTTGCCGAAGAGATAGCGGCAAGAGGGGTCGAGACTGCTCTTCTGCGTGCGGAAGGTGTCGTGGATGGGCGCGCGGCGGAAGAGGCGCTGCTTCACGCCCTTGCGCTTGCCGAGCTTGAAGTATTCCACCTGCAGAATGACACTGAGACTCTCCACGAGGAACACGCCGCAAAGGATGGGGATGAGCAGTTCCTTGTGTATGATGATGGCCAGCACGGCTATGACGCCGCCGATGGTGAGCGAGCCGGTGTCGCCCATGAATATCTGGGCGGGATAGGCGTTGTACCACAGAAAGCCGATGAGCGCACCCACCATTGCACATATATATATGACGAGTTCCTGCGAGCCGGGCACATACATGATGTTGAGATAGCTGGCAAAATCCACGTGGCTCGACACATAGGCGAGTATGCCCAGCGCTATGCAGATGATGGCGGAGTTGCCCGCGGCCATGCCGTCCATGCCGTCGTTGAGGTTGGCGCCGTTGCTCACGGCGGTTATCACGAAGATGGTGACGAGCACGAAGAGCACCCAGCCGGCCTGCGTCTTGTACTTGCCGCAGAAGGACATGAGTTCCGTATAGTCAAGGTTGTTGTTCTTGACGAAGGGAATGGTGGTCTTGGTGGATTTCGCCGCCTCGGTCTTGTGCACCACCTCGACCTGCGCACCGGTGGCGCGCTGCACCTCCACGTTCTCGTGTATCACGGCGTCGGGACTGAAATAGAGCACGAGGCCAACGAAAAGTCCCAGCACGACCTGGCCGAGTATCTTGAAGCGGCCGGGCAGTCCCTCCTTGTTTTTACGGAAATTCTTGATATAGTCGTCGGCGAAGCCGAGCAGTCCGAGCCAGACGGTGGTCACGACCATCAGTATCATGTAGATGTTGCGCAGACGGCCAAGCAGCAGACACGGCACAAGCACGGCGACAATGATGATGATGCCGCCCATGGAGGGGACGCCGATCTTGTTGACGCCGAAGGGGTCGATGGAGGCGTCGCGCTGCACCTCGCTGATGTTGCGGCGTTTCATCCACTTGATGAAGTACTCGCCGAACCACGCCGAGATGATGAGTGCGAATATCAGCGCAAGCAGGGCGCGGAAGGATATGTAGGACCACAGGTTCGAGCCGGGCACGCCGAACTGCTCCAGGAATCTGAACAAATAATATAACATGAGTCCGCTCTTTGAATGATTGTACTGACTAAATGTGATTAAGCCGCTTCGGATCAGTCCAGGCCGAAGGCGGCGCGCACCTCCTCGTGGTCGTCGAAATGGTGCTTCACGCCCTTCACGTCCTGATAGTCCTCGTGCCCCTTGCCGGCCACGAGTATCACATCGCCGGGGGCTGCCATCATGGCGGCGGCGCGTATGGCCTCGCGGCGGTCGGCAATGGAGATCACCTTCTTCATCTGCTCCGCGTCGAGACCTGCGAGCATATCGTCGATAATGTCCTGCGGCTCCTCGAAGCGGGGATTGTCGCTGGTTATGATGACGCGGTCGCTGCGGTCGGCCGCCTCACGCGCCATGAGAGGGCGCTTGCCCTTGTCGCGGTTGCCGCCGGCGCCGCACACGGTGATGACCTGCCCGCGGCCGCGCACGATTTCGTTGATCGAGCCGAGCACGTTGGCCAGGGCGTCGGGCGTGTGGGCATAGTCTATGACAGCGCTGAAGCCCTTGGGCGAGCGCACCGTCTCGAAGCGTCCGCTGACGGGCGCGAGCGAGGAGAGCACGCGCAGCACCTCGTCGGGCTCGCGGCCCAGCATGACGGCGGCGCCGTACACGGCCAGGAGGTTCGACACGTTGAAGCGTCCCACGAAACGCACGCTCACCTCGCGGCCGTCCATCTCGAGCAGCATGCCCTCGATGCTCTCCTCAAGGATGCGGCCCTTGAAGTCGGCCGCCGTGCGCGTGGAGTAGGTGCGCACGGAAGCCCGCGTGTTCTGCACCATCACGGCGCCGTTGCGGTCGTCGGCGTTGACGATGGCGAAAGCCTCGGCGTCGAGCCCGTCGAAGAAGGCCTTTTTGGCGTCGCGGTAGTTGTCGAAGGTCTTATGATAGTCGAGATGATCGCGCGTGAGGTTGGTGAAGAGCGCGCCGGCGAAGCGCAGGCCGCCTATGCGCCGTTGGTGTATGGCGTGGCTGCTGCATTCCATGAAGGCATACTGGCATCCCTCGTCGGCCATCTGTCCGAGCAGGCGGTTGAGGGTGACCATGTCGGGCGTGGTGCACTCCGTGGGCAGGGCGCGGCCGTCGATGTAGTTGCACACCGTGGAGCAGAGGCCGCACTTGTAGCCGAGGCGGCGGAAGAGGTTGTAGAGCAGCGTGGCCACGGTGGTCTTACCGTTCGTGCCGGTCACGCCGACAAGCGTCATGCGGCGCGAGGGATCGCCGAAGTACTGCGTGACCATCTCGCCGGCCGCTTCCATCGTGTCGGCCACGCGCACGTAGGTGACGCCTGCGGGCGCATCGGCGGGTATGGGGTCGCTCACGAGCACGACACGGGCGCCGCGCTCCAGGGCTACGGGCACGTAGGCGTGTCCGTCCGCTTGCGTTCCTTTCAGGGCGACGAAGAGGTCGCCGGGCTCCACCAGTCGGGAGTCGATGTTCACACCCGAGATTTCCACCTCGAGACTGCCGCGCACTTCGGCGGGCTTTATCCTTTTCAACAGATCTGCCAGTTGCATGATATGGTTGTTTTTAGTGTCAAAGTTGTCGGGCTGTCAGTCCGCAGCACCGTCTGAAAGTGGCATGCCTTGCCACAAAAGTGGGAAGCAGTGCCACAAAAGTGGGAAGGCGTGCCACTCTGACGCCGCCCGCCGCTCTCGGGCGACGGCAAGCCGGAGCGGCCCATGAGCCGGACGCCGAGGCCTCGGCGGCAGACTCAGCCCTTTTTCTTGCTCTTCGGCAGGGCCTTCGGCTTGTCGGCCCTGGTCTTGGAAGGGACGGGCGTTTTCTGCTCCGTGGCCGGCGAAACGGCGGAATCGGCCGACGGCGCCGGTGCCGGAGCAGGCTTATGCACGGCATGGGCGGTGTGGCCTGCCGCGGCCTTTTCGTAGCCGAGGCGGAGCATCACGACGGCGCCTTTCCTGAACTTGGTGCCGGCGGCGATGCTTTGCTCGCGTACGGTGCCCGCGCCGCGGGTGCGCACCTTCAGTCCCAGACCTTCGAGGCAACGCACGGCATCGCGCAGACCGTAGCCTCCGACATCGGGCATCACGCCGTCCTGCATTCCGGACACCTCGACGGCCATCCTGCTGCCGCGGGCCGAAGCCTTGCCCCACACCTTGCCGGCGGCCGAAGAGGCGGGAGCGCCGTCGGCGCTGATACCGTAGCGGCTGAAAAGGCGTGCTGCAACCGCCATGTCGCCGTTGCAGCGCGCAGGCACAGGACTATGGGTCGTGTCGCGCACCTGAGAGTAGTCGGCCACGGTCTTCTGGGCCATCACCGACTCGGCCACGCGGCGGAACACGGGGCCGCACATGCCGCCGCCCGAGGCGGGGGCGGGTTTGCGTATGCAGACGATGCAGGAATAGAGGGGCTTGTCGGCGGGGAAGTAGCCGGCAAAGGTGATGAAGTATTCGGAGGTGCGTCCGCCGCCGGTCCATATCTGCGCCGTGCCCGTCTTGCCGGCCACGGAGAAGGACTTGGAGTTGGCGGCCTTGCCCACGCCGTCGGTCGTCACCGTCTCGAGACATTTGCGGATATTGGCCACGGCTTCGGGCTTGGCCATATTCTCGCGCAACACCTCGACGGGATATTCCTTCACTACCTCGCTACCGCGCATCACGGCCTTGACCAGGCGCGGCCGCAGGAGCTTGCCGTTGTTGGCTATGCCGTTATAGAAATTGAGCGTATTGATGGGCGCCACCTGCGTTTCGTAGCCGATGCTCATCCAGGGCAAGGTCGTGCGCGACCAGTAGGCGCCTTCGCCCGGCCGGCGTATGCGCGGTTTCTGATAGCCGGGCAGGGGAATGCGGAGGTCTTCGGCGGAGCCCACGCGGTAGAGGCCGTCCACGAACTTGCGGGGCTGGTCCTGATAGTAGCGGTCGATAAGCACGCTCACGCCCACGTTGGAGGAGTTGCCTATGATGTGGGGCACATCAAGGGGCATCTTGTAGCCGCCGCTGCGCCAGTTGTGATCCCTCATCTTACGGCTGCCGAAAGCATGTATGCCGCCGTGGGTGTCCACATACTCGTTCATTTTCAGGAGGCCGTCGTCGAAGGCCACGAGAAACGACTGGGGCTTGAACACGGAGCCGGGCTCGTAGAGGTCGGTCACGGCGGCCGCATGGTCCTCGTAGTACTTTCCGTCGGCGTAGCGCATGAGGCTGGTCATGGCCTTGATGTCGCCGGTGGCCACCTCCATGAGTATGCAGATGCCTTGGGGCGCCTCAATCTCGGCGAGCTTGTCGGCCAGGGCCTTCTCGCATATTTCCTGCATGCTCACGTCGAGGGTCGTCACGATGTCGCAGCCGTCCTCGGCGGGCTGGTCCACCACCTCGACGCGGCGGTTGCGCACCTTCTCGAAGTGATACCTGCCGGGCTTGCCGGCGAGGATGCTGTCAAAGGAGAGTTCCAGTCCGTAGCGGGCGGTGTCCTTGAACTCGCCGATGGTGCGGACAGCCAATTGGCCGAAGGGGCGTTTGCGCATGTTTATGACAATGCCGTTGAGACTGCTCCGGAGCGAGAACAGGGGTAGCTTGCGCACCTCGCTGTAGTCCACGTATGAAATCTGCCGGTTCTCCTTTTTCTTGAGCGGCAGGGAGGTGACGGAATCCACGTAGACGGGCCAGCAGCGGCTCTCGGCCTTGCGGCCGGCCAGCAGGTGCCTGCGCAACTTGACCGGGTCAATGTCGGGGAAGATGCGGTGCATTCCCGCGCAGATGGAGTCGAGGTTGTTGGTAAGCGTAGTGTCGCGGCGATGCTGGTCCTTGACGCGCTGCGCGGAGTCACGCTCGCTGGTCATGAAGTCTATGTAGAGCCTATACTGCGGCAGGGAGGCGGCCAGCACCTGCCCGTCGGCGGCCAGGATATTACCGCGCTTGGCCGGGAGCTTGCGGTCCTGCTTTGTCTGAAGTTTGCTCATCTCGATCCACCAGTCCCGGTCTATCGTCATCGTATAGACGGCCTTGGCCAGCACGCTGGCGCCCACAAGGCACAGCACGAGCGTCACCAGAAAATAGCGGGGCATCACTTTCTTGTTCAGGAAGTTCATAGTTCTGCTTCTTTATTGATAAAGAGGAAAGACGGTCATTTTTTACGGCTTGGCCGCCACGGTGTCGGCCACTATGTAGAAGGAGGCGGAGGTGGAGGTCTGCAGCGTCGTGTCGGTGAGCAGTTCCTCCACGTTGCTGCGCATGGAATATTCCGTCAGTTCGCTCGACACGGTGAGTGCCTTGTACTGGCGGTCGGTGAGTTCCTTGGCCAGGTCGGCGCGGCGTATTTCCTCGCGCTGATAGGCGTAGCGGTTGCTCACGTAGATGACGGACAACACGGTGACGAGCAGCAGATACCATATCAGCCGCCGGAAGCGCCTGCTGCCGAGGATGTCGCCGCCCAGTACGCTCCGCAACGAAACATCGCCCTCCTCGTCGGCGTCGACCAGACGGCGGAAGGCGCGCCGGGCGCGCTCCTCGCGATCGGAGGGTTCCTTCTGCGCGGCCGGGGCGGCGGAGGCGGAAGCGGAAGCGTCGGACGCCTCGTCACGGGGCGCCGCAGCGTCCGTTCCGTCGGCCGGGGCCGAAGCCCGCCGCAGCAATTCGTCGAGCGCCTTACTGCCTGTTTTCCGGGTATCGTTGTTTTCGTCCATAATGTCGGCTACTGAGAATAGATCCGTTACTTCGCTGTCTTAGGGCCGCCGTCAGCGTCCGGCCACCTTCTCGGCCACGCGCAACTTGGCGCTGCGGCTGCGGGGATTGTCGGCCTGCTCCTGTTCGTCGGGCACGATGACCTTGTTGTTGACCGGCCGGAGCGGCGCGAGGCGGTTGCCGAAGAAGTCCTGCTCCACCTTGCCTTCGGCGTTGCCGGCACGCATGAAGTTCTTGACCATGCGGTCTTCGAGCGAATGGTAGGTGAGCACCACGAGCCGGCCGCCGGGGCGCAACACCGACACGGCGGCGTGCAGCATCTCCTCAAGGGCTTCCATTTCGTGGTTCACCTCTATGCGCAGGGCCTGGAATATCCTGGCCATCTCCTTCTTCTGCCGGTCGGGGCCGAGCAGGGGCTGCATCAGGGCCACGAGCTGCGCCACCGTGGTCACGGGTGCGGCGGCGCGGGCCCTGACGAGTGCGGCGGCCAGGCGGCGGCTGTTCTTCAGCTCGCCGTAAAGATAGAAAATGCGGGCGAGCCGTTCCTCGTCATAGCGGTTCACGACATCGGCGGCCGTCATTCCTGCGCGCCGGTTCATACGCATGTCAAGCGGGGCCTCGAAGCGGAACGAGAAACCGCGGCGCTCGTCGTCGAAGTGGTGGCTCGACACGCCGAGGTCGGCCAGTATGCCGTCGACGGCCTCTTCGCCGTAGTAGCGCATCCAGTTGGCGAGGTAGCGGAAGTTGCTCCTCACGAAGGTGAAGCGTTCGTCGCCGGCCGGCACGTTGCGCTCGGCGTCGGCGTCCTGGTCGAAGCCGTAGAGGTGTCCGCCGTCGAGGCGCGCGAGTATCTCGCGGCTGTGTCCGCCGCCGCCGAAGGTCATGTCGGCATAAACGCCGCCGGCGCGGAGGCCGAGGGCGTCGACACTCTGTCTGAGCAGAACGGGAACATGATAGGTCGGGGCAAGGACTGTCATAACGGTTTGTGGTTGAGGAGATGCGGTGAACGGGGCGCTGACGGCGGCGGAAGCGGCACTGCGGCCGGTGCCCGGCCCGGGGCGCCCGTTGTTTTCTGTATTCAATCGATCGGCAGGGATGTGCCGCCCATGAGCTCTTCTACCGCCCGGCCGTACTCTTCGTCGCTCATGAAGGCCTCTGGGCAGCGGGTCTTGCTCCAAATCTCTATGCGGTCGCCCACGCCGGCGAAGAGCACTTCCTTGTCGATGCCGGCGGCCTCCATCAGGCGCCGGGGCAGGAGCATCCGCCCGTTGGCGTCGAGCACGAAGGTCTCGACCTCGGAGAGGAAGCGGCGGAGCACCATCGCTTCGCGGCGGTTCCAACGGTTGAGGCGGCGCGTGAGGGCGTCTACTTCGGCATCCCATATCTCCTGAGGGTAGACCACGAGACAGGGCTCGTAGATGTCGCGCTTCAGCACAAACGACATATCGCCCGCAGGCAACTGCTTGCGGAAAACCGACGGGAAGAACACGCGGCCTTTCGAGTCGGTACGGGCGGATATGAGACCGGTAAACTGCATACGTTTTGGAATCAACATCCAAAAGTACGGATTTATCCCCACAAATCCCCACTTTATTATAAAAATTTTACAGACTACTTGAAATTTTTCTTTAGCGAGTTCCGCTTCCTTCTTGATTACCACCTTTTTAAATACGAATAAAAAGACACGGGAGAAGGTGGGGAAGAAAGAGCCGCAAGGCGTAGTGGAAACGGCGGAAACGGCAGACCGGCATTTTAACACTTCTTGCTTTCGGGCGAAAAATTTCGTATCTTTGCATCGTCAAGGGGCAGGCCGGTGCGGTCTGCCCCTTTTTGCGGTACTTCGGGCCGTATTTTCTGGGAAAATGCAAGTATTGCCGGAAAAAATGCAAGTATTGCCGGAAAAAATGCAAGTAATGCTTTTCTAATTCCAAGTAATGCTTTTCGGAAATGCAGGTAGTGGCGGCAAGAATGCACTGCTCCGACGCCGCAGAACACGGCGCCGAAAAGTTGCGGAAAGTTAAATACGTTAAAGTCGGAAAGGGCGTGCGACCTCAGCGATAGTCGGCAGGACTGCTATGACTGCTTTAATAGCTACTATAACCTTTATGGCCGTCATGATCTTTATATCCGCCATCATCGCAACAGCCATGATTTTTCTCACAGCCGGCCGCGGTCGTACTGCAGCAGGGCCTCCATCGCCTCGAGGTCTTCGGGCAGGGTGAGCTTGAAGTTGCGTTCGCTGCCGGGGGCTATGAAAAATTCCTTGCCGGGAAAGACTTCGGCCATGAGCGTATAGAGCGACTGGCTCCACGTGACGCCGGCGGCACGGGCGCGCCTGAAAGCCTCGCTCAGCTCGGCGAGGCGGAAAGTGAGCGGCGTCTGGGCTCTGTAGAGCAACTCGCGCGGCAGATGACTCGTAGAACTCCGTCCGTCGGGACTGACCATGTAGGTCTCGTGGCTGCGCACGGCGGTGACGGCATTGCCGCAGGCGCGGAACAGGGCGAGGTTCCGCGTGACGGCCTCGGCGGGAAGCAGGGGCCGCACGGCCTCGTGGGTCACGACGGCGGGATTGCCGGGGCCGGCCTCGGCGCAGAGTCCCTCCACCCCGTTGCGCAGGGAGTCGAAACTCGTTTCGCCGGCCTCGAAGGTGCGGCGGAATTTGCCGATGCCGGCGCGGCGCGCCTCTTCCGCCACATAGCCGGCCCACTCGGGGCTGCACACCACGTAGATGCGGTGTATTTCGGGATGAAGCTCGAAGACGCGCATGGTATGCACTATGACCGGCGCGCCCGCCACCTCCATGAATTGCTTGGGGCGGTCGCCGCGCATGCGGCAGCCGCGGCCGCCGGCCAGCAGCAGTACGACGTTGGCGGAATCAGTCATGTTCAAGTTCTTTGGCAAAGCGCCGGCAGAACGATTCATGCACGTGGCGCATGTAGAAACGTAAGGGTTCGAGCACGGCTATCTCGAACACGAAAAACAACCAGGGAAGGCCGGCGAAGAGCGAGGCGAAAAGCACGATGACGCGCGCGTCGAAGGTGAGGATGTTGGCGTACTTCATCAGCGGACGGCTTGCCGCGCGGAAACGGTCGCGCCATGCCTGCGGCACACCTTCGGGGTGGCGCTCCTGCATGAGCAGGTAGAAACGGCGGAAGGCCGGCGCCTGACGCTCCTGTCCCCGCGTGTAGTTGGCATAGAAATAGAGGTAGATCTTGCGGAACCACTCGCGGCGGCTCCACGGCAACGACTTCATGAGGGCACGCTGCTGGTCGTAGCTGTCGAGCTCGCTGCCGGCGTCGCCTTTCTGGAAGTAGAGGTGGGCGTTGCGGTAGTAGTCGGCCAGCGCGCACTGCCGGGCGTGGCAATGAAAACCCGACCATGCGGCCACAAGCCATATCCACACGCCCCACGGACTGCCCCACGGCGCCGTCTGGGGCGTGAGCCGCAGACAGAGGAAGAAGTAGATGGAGAAAAACCATACGTCGCCGGCAAAACCGTCGAGGATGCGGCCTATCAGGGTCTTTTGCCCGGTCATGCGGGCCAGCTGCCCGTCGGCGCAGTCGTACCAGTTGGCCCAGACGAGCAGGAGCATGCCGGCGATGTTCATAGTCAGATTGTCGAAAAAGAAGAAGTAACCGGCCGCCGCACCTATGACAATGGACAGCAGGGTCACCGCGATGGGATGCACGCGTAGCTTTCTGAACAACAGGGCCCACAGGTAGCCCGGAGTGCGGGTAACGTAGAGCTCGAAGGCGCCCTCCGTGTCTTCAGACTTCATAGTGGCCAGTACGCGTTGCCGTAGCGTGGATGATTTCATATTATGCCTTTTCTTTGATTGTGCCATGCCCCGCCCTGCGGGAAAGGCGTTGCAATATTCGCAAAAAAAAGCGAATGCCGCAAGCAAGTAGGGCAAAAAAAACGCCGCACGCTCACATGAAGGCGTGCGCCAGGCCGTCGGTGTCGCGGGCTATCTTGCCGCGCGTCACCTCGGCGTAGATCTGCGTGGTGGTTATGCGCGAATGGCCGAGCATGAGGCTTACGGTCTCGATGGGGCAGCCGGCGGTGAGCAGGAGGGTGGCGAAGGTGTGGCGCGCCAGGTGGAAGTGAAGCGGCTGTGCCAGTCCCAGACGCAGACCGATAACGCGCAGATGGCGGTTACAGGTACGGTTGTCGGGCACGACTAAGGCGTCGGAGCCGTCGGCGCGCCATACGAGGCGGTCGAGCATGGCCACGGCGGGCGGCATGAGCCTCACCACGGCCATGCGGCCGTTCTTCTCGCGCGGTTTCATAAGCCATCCGGTGTCACCGCTACGCTCTATGTCGGCGCGCCGCAGCGAGCGCAGGTCGGCATACGCCAGGCCGGTGAAGCAGGAGAAGAGGAAGAGGTCGCGCACGTACTCGCGGCGGCCGGCGAGCGGACTGGCGGCAAGCAGGGCCATCTCGTCCTTGGTCAGACTGTTGCGGCGATAGGAGGCGGCAGGGAGGTCGACGGCGGTGAAGGGGTCGACTGTCAGCAGCCCCTGCCGCCAGGCCTGGCGCACGATGCCGCGCAGGGCCACGAGGTAGAGGCGCACCGTGCCGGCGGCCTGGTCGCGGTGCTCGCGCAGATAGACGGTGAAGCCGCGCACGAAGGCGGCGTCGACCTCGGCGAGCGGGCAGTCCGCGCGGGCCTCGCGGCGCAAATAGTCCTCAAGGTGGCGGGCCAGGGCCTCATACTTCCGCAACGAGCTGAGCGATCGTCCGTTGCCCACGCGGCGGGCGTAGTCGGCATTGTGCCGCCGCACGAAGTCGAGCAGCCGGCCGCTTGCGGCGGCGGGGGCGGCTGTCTCCGCAAGGGCCTGTTGCAGCAGCCGGGCCAGCTGGTGCAGGTCGATGTCGGCCTGCAGGGCCAGATTGTCGGAGAACTGTGACGCTCCGCGGCCGGTGGCGCGGAGATTGAGCGTAAGGGTGAGAGTCGTTTTCATATTGTCGGGGCGTATTGGTGACGGGGAGGGACACCGCCGCGTGCGGCCCGCGGCACACAGGCACGCAAAAGCGGAGGGCCGCCCCGCGGGGTCAGCCCTCCTGCCTGTTCCAATGCACCTTTCCTGCGGTGCGCCCCGCAGCGGACGCCGTCCGGGCGCCGCAGGGGAGCGTGCCGCTCCGAAGGGTCAGAGTATGCCTTGTGCCATCATGGCGCTCGCCACCTTCATGAAGCCGGCCACGTTGGCGCCGCGCACGTAGTTGACGCTGCCGTCGGGGCGCGTGCCGTACTTGACGCACTGCGCGTGGATGTCCTCCATGATGCGGTGCAGGCGGGCGTCCACTTCTTCGGCCGACCAGCTGAGGTGTTGCGCGTTCTGCGTCATCTCGAGGCCCGACACCGACACGCCGCCGGCGTTGGCCGCCTTGCCGGGCGCGTAGAGTATGCCGGCCTGGAGGAAGGCGTCGACGGCTTCGGGCGTCGACGGCATGTTGGCGCCCTCCGACACGGCTATCACGCCGTTCGCGAGGAGCTGGCGCGCGTCGTCGCCGTCTATTTCGTTCTGCGTAGCCGAAGGCATGGCGATGTCGCACTTCTCGCCCCAGGGGCGTGCGCCGGCCACGTACTTCACGCCGGGATACTGCTCGGCATACTCGTAGATGCGGCCGCGGTAGAGGTTCTTGAGTTCCATGATGTAGTCGAGCTTCTCGCGGGTGATGCCGTCGGGATCATAGATGTAGCCGTCGGAGTCGGACATGGTGACGGGCACGGCGCCGAGCTCGATGAGCTTTTCGGCGGTGTACTGGGCCACGTTGCCCGAGCCGGATATGCAGACGCGCTTGCCGGCGAGTTCGATGCCGCGGGTCTTGAGCATCTCGAGCAGGAAGTACACGTTGCCGTAGCCGGTGGCTTCGGGCCGCACGAGCGAGCCGCCGAAGGCGAGGCCCTTGCCGGTGAGCGTGCCGGTATTCTCGCGGGCGAGCTTCTTGTACATGCCGTAGAGGTAGCCCACTTCGCGGCCGCCCACGCCTATGTCGCCGGCAGGCACGTCGGTATCGGGACCGATGTTGCGCCAGAGTTCAGTCATGAAAGCCTGGCAGAAACGCATCACCTCGGCGTTGGACTTGCCGCGGGGCGAGAAGTCGGAGCCGCCCTTGGCGCCGCCCATGGGCAGCGTGGTGAGGGAGTTCTTGAAGGTCTGCTCGAAGGCGAGGAACTTGAGGATGCCCAGGTTGACGGAGCTGTGGAAACGCAGGCCGCCCTTGTAGGGGCCGATGGCGTTGGAGTGCTGCACGCGGTAGCCCATGTTGTTCTGCACGCGGCCCTTGTCGTCCACCCACGTCACGCGGAAGGTGAATATCCGCTCGGGGATGCACAGGCGCTCGATGAGGTTGGCCGACTCGAACTCGGGGTGGCGGTTGTACTCTTCCTCAATCGTGTCGAGCACTTCGCTCACGGCCTGGATGTACTCGGGCTCGCCGGGAAAGCGGCGCTTCAGGGTTTCGATGACTTCAATGGCTTTCATTTTCTTTTTATTTTGATTGGTGAATTATCCGCAATACTTACTTTTGGCTCTTACTTAATTGAAAGATGTTGCAAAAGTACGTATTTTCATCAAATAAAGCAACAAAAAGAAAATATTTTATACTTTCACATTACAAAATCCTATTTCCGTTTCCCGCCGGCGCAGCCTTTTAACACTTCTTGCTTTCGGCCGGAAAATTTCGTATCTTTGCCTTAGCACAGGGGCAGGCCATCGCGGCCTGCCCCTTATTCGTAGGCTTTTACGGCCTGTTTCGG
>ENA-UOJC01002106-UOJC01002106.1-human-gut-metagenome-genome-assembly--contig:-C104-NODE-2106-length-22903-cov-6.648810_pt1 | contig 22903 bp, 22 predicted proteins | sample MGYA00242339_ERZ723886 | MGnify/ENA metagenome assembly ERZ723886 | reverse complement strand
TGGAAAGCCCGTAAAATAAGGAAAGTTCAAGAAATCTCTCCACAAATACCGATTTATCAAACACTTTTTATTTCTGCTGAATCATCTTAAAATACTTCAATGCCTCCACAATTGCACTCTCTTTATCTTCTGGACACTGTGGCTGCCTGCTATCTTCATTTTTAGGTAAATTAGGACTTGGAACAATTTCCAAGTCTGTCGCGGCAGTCGTCGAATTGCCCTGCAAGCAGTCCATTCTCCTCGTTGCAACGCGCAAATTCTTTCCAACCTCAATTCCGCATTTTCTCTTTACCTGTGAGATATACAGATTGGAAACCTTCATGCCGGCATTATGTTCAGCCACATACTTCTTTATCTCATCATATGTTGCCTTAGTCTCTGCAGATGTTATATCCACATTATCAAGTTCAATCGTGACATCAATGTAATCATCCGGCTTTTATTTCAGTTGGGACAAAAGAACAACCGTCTCCACGTGAGTACAAATTCAAATCATATCCCCACATAATCACGAAAATATTGGCAATATCTATACAGTACTAATACCGCTCATTCAACCCGTTTCCCACAAAATATAAATACCATTAATTTTGCATCACCTTGATGTAAAATCTACTCTTCTTTCTCACCGTCAATATTCTCTTCCCCTATCATACCAGCTTCCAAAACTTGATATTCCTGATTTAACTCCCTCAATAATTCTTCTTCACTTGGCAAATATAATTTATATTTCGAAGCAAAAATTTGTGTTTCATTTTCTGGCAACGTATATTTGACCACAGATTCACTTTTGTCCGCACATAACACAATACCAATCGGTGGATTATCTCCCTCATTCATAAGCTCTCGTTCATAATAATGAACATACATCTGCATCTGCCCTAAATTCTGATGTGTTAAGTCCCCAACCTTTAAATCAATCAAAACGAAACATTTTAAGATGTAATTATAAAATACAAGATCAATTCTAAAATGACGTCCATCGAACGTTATTCTTTTCTGTCTTGCAACAAATGAAAAGCCTCTGCCAAGTTCCAAAAGGAATTTTTGCAAATGTGTAATTAACGCTTGTTCCAAATCACTTTCATAAAAATCATCATTAGGTGCCAACCCGAGAAATTCCAACACATATGGGTCACGGATAACATCTTCTGGTTTTTTCGCCGGCTCCAGTGTCTGAATTTCCGCTGCAACTTGCTATTTATTTTTATTGGATAATAACCTTTCATAGAAGAAAGAATTTATCTGACGCTCAAGTTGTCTGGTACTCCATTGAGATTTTACAGCTTCCTGCATATAAAATTCTCGTGCATTTTCATTCTCCACTCGCATCAAAAGCCGATAATGCGTCCAACTCAATTCGCTACGCAGTGCGTAGCCATTTGGAAACGTTAAATAAAACTGCCGCATATTTTTCAAGTTTGCAACGGTAAATCCTTTCCCAAAATCTTGAGTCATTTGCTTTGATAATTCTTTCAATAAACCCGTCCCATACTCCGCCTTTTCATTACCACCCTGTTCTTCAATGATTGATTTTCCTATATTCCAGTAAGCTTCAACCATTGCAAAATTGGCAGTTTGGTAGACTTTGTTTCTCGCCGAAATTAAAATTTCTTTGATTTCGTTATAAAAAGATGCATTCATCTTATCAAAACCTGCCTTTCATTTATTGATTATTATTACCATTCTTTTTATCTTAGCAAGAACTGTATTCTGCAAAACCGATTCCTCATATGTTTCTTAATCTAACAAGCCAAGAATAGCCTTTATCTACTGCAAAACTATTTAAAATGTATCAAATTAAATATTACAAAGATTTTATCTACAATTTTCTTTATACCAGTTTTCTATCGGATCCCAAATAATATTCCCCTCATAGTAAGTTGTTCCATCTACTGTACATTTAGTGAGCAATTTCTGCGTAGCTTCTAAAACATTATTGTAGACTTTGCTTGTAATCAATATTGGTTCTCTAAAATCTCTGCCTGCCTTATTTGCTAAATGGCAGGCTGAATTCACTACATCTCCCATCCAAATAACATCATTCAAACCACTTCCAGAATATCCTGCTTTAACCATTAAAGCAACTCCATCATCAATTCCAATCCCCACATCTATTTTTTCATATTTCTTTTTACTCAACTTGTAATTTAATACATTAATCATACTACAAAGTTTTGCTGCAACATCTATTACTGCATCAACATCATCTATGTTAGGTGTCTCAAATACTCCCCAAACACAATCTCCATTAATATTAATTTCCTTACAAATCTCATAAGAATTCATTATCGCAACACATTCGGATAAAAAACATCTATACATTTTTGCTAACGTAGGTCTTTTATGTCCATCTGTTAGTTTGGATGAATCTACAATATCAATAAACAATGCCGTCACATCAACATAATAACCATTTTTATATGTTAATTTATCCCGTGTCGGAATATTACTCTTATTGTCCTCATAATCATTGTCATTAGCATCTAAAATATCATCCATTCTCTCTGCGCTATCTTCAATCTTATATACATATGTTGTGGATTTTTTTGATTCCATTTGTTCCCCCCCCCTATATCAACTGAAATATCATACACACAAACCACAGAATAACTGTTGCTAATAAAAATTTTATTCCCTTGTTATACCATTTTGCTTTTAGACTACATATTTTCGAATTTGTATGTATCTGTTCTTCTAAATCATCTATCATTTCTTTTTCATCCATATCTTTTACGGCACTCTTATAATTCTCCAATGTCATATTTCCAATAGAGCCAAAGAAAAAAATAGATGATGCATTATTAAGATTTTTCACTCTTGCAATAATAGATAACATAAAACACAAAATAGAAATAAAGCTTGATAAATATAGCAGTGCAACCAGAATGGCTGCTATAATTTCTCCGCCAGATAGTCCTGCCAGTTTTGATACCTCTGTTATTCTTTCAAATGCACTGGGCATGCCCTTTTCAAATATAACACCTATTAAAACTCCTGCTAATGCTAATGCAAATGAAACCTTGATATCCATATTTCCTATCCATGTATTTATGATACCCAGTGTTTCATAAGCATCTTCTTTTTTAAACGCTCTATTTTCTTGCGTTTGATTATTATCGTTTTCCATGTCAATACCCCCTTATTTCCTTTATTGTTTGTAAATAGCCTTCAAAATCTTTTCTTCTTTCATACTTTACCCTGTAATTAACCAGTGCTCTTTCTATTTCATTATAAAGTTTATACAAGACATTTTCTTTATTTGCCCAATTTAATGTTGCACTTTCTAGGTCTACCCAATAGTCTGACAATTCCGCCATGACAAGCATCACATCGAATGCTTTGGAATATTCTTGAAAGTAATCATAAATTCCTATCAAATAACAACTTAATTCTAATGACACTTCTGTTGAGTTTTTTCCTATTAGTGCCCCCAATTCATATTCCTTTTCTATCATTGAAATCAAATCTTTTTTACCCATTTTATCCATGTACTCATATTCATGGTAATGTACTTTTGAAAGAATATTCTTAATATCTATATAATAATCTTTTCGTATTTCTTGCAATTCTTTTTCCGCAAAATCTCTTTCATCAAAAGCCCTTAATTTTGCTGTATTTTCATTATTATATTTATCTCTGTAATCCTGATTTTCTTTTTTCAGTTTATCCTCTAAGACAGTAAGCTGCTTTTCTCTTTGTATAAGTTTGTCCTGCAATCTCTCGATTTCTCTAATGCCATCTGCCAATCCTGCAAATGTATCCGACTCTACTGTTGTATCTTCATCTATTTTGATTGGTTTTCCTAAATCCTCTGAGAACTCCAAATAGTAATCCTTTATCACATAGCCTTGGAATAACTTTGTTCCTTTATATTTTGCTGATTTTACAAAAACTTCCCTATACTCATCTGACATTTGCTTGAAAACATTATCTGAAATAAATATTTCTCCGCCAGATGCTATGTCTGAATATTTGCTTGCATAATTTGTTGTATTACCAACCCATACACAATCTACTTCGTTCTCTCTATTTTCATCACTTTCCAGACCATACATACCAACCTGAGTTACAAGAACCTTTCCATAATCAATTCCAATACCACATTCAATAACTTTCCCATTAACATTAGTTTTCAAATATTTATTCAAGCTATAATCAATCACAGTCTGTAAACTTCTTGCCGCATTAATTGCTTTATCTGCTGCACTGTCCACGATATTCCCGTTTTCATCAGCAGAGTCAATAAATACACCCATAATTCTGTCACCCAGAAATTGTCTTGTAACTCCTCCATTTTTTCTAACACAATCAACTGCCATTCTCATAAATGAGCGATATATTTTAACCATACTTTTTGCTTGGCTATTTTCCGTTAAGTATGTTGACTTACGAATATCAATAAATAGTATGGCTGCCATGATAGAGTAGGTTCTATTATTATCTTCTAATTGCTCTATTGTTGGAGGTAATTCTGAATCTATTTCTATTTGCTCAACAGTCTGTTCTGTTATTTTTTTAATCCGCAAATCTACTTTTTCAAAATCATTTTTTGAAAATCCCATATTTACTCTACATTCTCCTCTATAATATAAAGATAGCTTTTTTACACATTTTCACTTGCTCCACATATATTATACAATCTTTTCTTCTTTTTCGATAGTTCTAAAAATCCAGATAGCCAAATAGCCGCCTACTCAAAACCTGAACAAACGGCTATAAAATGGTATCAGATATTTATATTTAGATTATTTCAAAATGCTTCAACGCATCCTTTATCGCTTCCACTTTCTCCGCTGTCGGATGCTTCCTCGGCTGTTTCAATTCTTCTACCGCATTAGGAGCATCGTACATCGGCAAGCCTAAATCTCTCTTTACCTCTGCGATATATGCGGTATGTACTTTGAAGCCGTATTTAGCTTCTATGTACTCCTTTATCATTTTGTAAGTCACTCGCTCTTTGGGCTTGTAGCTTTCCGCTCTTTTAGCAATATTATCAAGCGGAACTTTTCCCCCACCCTCGCCAAACTCAACTTTTACGTTGATATGACCGTCTGGTTTTTTGTGAGAAAGCAGTACCACCGTCTCCACATGTGTGGTCACCGCAGTTGAAACACATATCCTCTGCCTCGTGTCCTGAAAAAGAACACATATCATTATCATTCAACAAGTCGTGATTATCGCTCATTTTAAAGCTCCTCCTTGTTGTTTTTATACTGCCTGCTTATGAAGATTTTTGTACCTGTCCTTTGCATGCGGCACACTACAATCATCCATACCCTTTAATACAAATGTAAGCTTGTATGGGTCAGTACTGCCATCCTCTGCAATCTCTCCGACAATCACCTTCTCCACAATGCTTTCAAATACCAGTCTGTCAAATTCATCCGTCACATCGGCATTCTTAAGCTTTGCTCTAATGGTTTTCATACGGCTTGCAATATTCTTCTGGGACAGAGCATTCTCGGAAAACAACAGCTTCTCTTCCTCACACTTGTCCAGTTTGTGATTCAATTCACTGTATTTATCCTCATAAGCCTCTTTAGAAATTTTATCATCCAGATACATGTCGGTCAATTTCTTTCTCTTTTTTTCAAGAGTCGAAATTTCCTTCTCCACTCGCTTTAGCTTCTCAGTGCTGTCATCCTTTGAAATAGCAACTTCCAATAAGGAAAGCACCGATTCCAGCACATCATCGAAATTCTCAGCCAGTAGCCGAAACATCTCCAGAAATGCATTCTCTATGATAACCTCATCAATTGCCTTGCTGTGCGGACAGTTTTCAATTCCTTTATTGGCTGCCGTCCTGCATTTCCATACAGGCTTTTTATGCTGTGTATCCTGATGATGGGAACGCCTTGTAAGATTCGTTCCACAGAAACCACACTGACACATACTGCTGAATGCGTACTTTCTTGCGAACTTGGTTCTTGCTCCATCGGACACATTCTCATTGGTACGATATCTGCTCTCACGAATCTCCTGTGCCTTGTTCCATATTTCTTCCGAAATAATGGGCTCATGATGATTCCTTGTATAATACTTATTGGATTCCCCACGATTATCAAGCCGCCTCTTGGAAATCGGATCAACGGTATAAGTCTTACCCATAAGCAGTTCTCCCTTATACTTCTCATTCTTTAGAATGCCCCGAATACCGCTATCCGTCCACTTAACCTCGCCCTTCTTATTCACTTTACCCAGCCTTGTAAGTTCCTTGGCAATGGTATAAGCACCATATCCCTGCACATACAAATCAAAAATCATACGGACTGTCTCAGCCTCTTTCTCATTGATGGTAATACTTTTGTCTTCCGGATGATAATCATATCCGAGACAACCATTGAACCCCATCAGCTCCCCTCTAGACATCTTCATCTGAACACCCAGAGTAACATTCTGTGACAGAGATTCCACCTCATTCTGTGCCAGTGCGGATAGGAGTGATAACTGCATTTCACTCTCCATGGTGGAAGTGTCAATATTTTCTTTTTCAAATATGACTGTCACTCCCTTTGCCTTCAGCATTCTTGTATAAGAAAGCACATCCACAAGATTTCTCGAAAATCTGGATACCGACTTGGTAATGACAATATCCACCAGACCGTTCATACAGTCATCAATCATGTGCAAAAACTCATCTCTCTTGGTGGTCTTTGTTCCCGTAATACCCTCGTCCGCATAAATGCCTACAAGTGCCCACTCCTTATTTGCAGAAATTTTGTCCTGATAATACTCCTTCTGAGACTTAAAACTCTGCAACTGCTCCTCTGCATTTGTACTGACACGCACATACGCCGCCACTCGTTTTCTTGTGATGGTAAGTGGCTTTCCCACCAGCCTACGGTCCCTGATAACAGGACCTTCAACCTTCTGAATTACTTCTACCTGTCTTTCTTCCATGCAAAAACTCCTTTCAAAAATCTGTCTGTATACGTTAAGTAGGCAGCAACAAAATATCTGCTACTGGCTACACTATAAATCATAATGAAAATGTTAACGAATGTGCGGATTATGCAGTCATAAAACTGATAACATCATATTCGCCCATAATATGAATTCTTGTTCTGTTGTACTCATCTTCCGTAATCAATCCCTTACGAAAAATCCATCCCAACACCGCAAGCTTCTTACTCAACTCCAGCTCCTTCGTCATAAGCTAACACCCCTCTTTCCTAATAATCTGACTTATCACCTTCTTTCTGCATAAATGCTGTGATAATACACGAATTGCTGATAAGATAAAGTTCTTTTGGCTTCCATTCGTATCCTATGCCGTCAGCGTTACAGCTGACCTTTAGCAATTTGCCTGTGGGCTACTCCTGCTCGAGTTCCTTTCCCACCTTTATTCAAGAATGCCTCGGTATTCTTGTGGCGAAACGCACACCGTGTGTAACACGGTAATTTCCTTGTGCGTTTCTGCCATCCGCCGGAGGCTTCTTTATGTTAATAAAGAAGTGTCTTCCCTCGCTCCTCCTGACTTCTCAGTTCTCCTCGCAAGGTCTGTTGGCATAAGATACAGCTCATGAATCCGTTTCCGGATTGTTTATCAAGGTTCAAAATTCAAAAAAAATGGTAGAACATTTGTTCTTTTTGTGTTATAATCTTCTTGTAGCTAAGCCATTTCTCTTATGGCTTCTGGTGGCTACGTTTTCATGGGTTAATGATACGAAATTTTGTCTTGGATTATCATTGAAGGAAAGTTGACCGGAAGTTGACTAAAAAGATAGGAAGTGATGAATTGCAGAACCGCATTACCTTCTCCAACATAATCGGAGTGTTATTGGAAAATAAAAAGAAAACTTATGCACAGTACCAGATGATTGAAGACATCTTCTACGACTGCCTGTGCAACATGGATTTATTTGAAAAAGAAGATTTTGAGAAAAATGTTACCTACAGCAGATGGTGTACCGGCGAACGCCCGATACCCAAAGAAATATTGTGTTTTTATGACAATTGCGGCTTTGACGGCATTCAGGATAATATCCAGGATGATGTAATTCCAAACCTTATCAATGTGACTGCCACAAGAAAACTGCTTTTAGAATTGGTTATGGACAGTGTGGATGTAATTGGTACAAAAAAGGCGGATGAATTTGCCCAGATAATAGATGATGCCGAGTTTATTACCGCTCTTGTCCGTTACGCCATATTAAATGACCATGACAGCAGACACACCCTGTTATCTCCTGATTTGTCGGATATTCTGCTGAGTAACAAGCTTCCTTCTGTAAACCGCTATTTCATCGGAAGAAAAGAGGAATTAAAGGTCGTTAGCAAAGCTTTGCAGGAAAACAATCTTGTATTTATCACCGGCACTGCCGGTATGGGTAAAAGTGAACTGGCAAAGACCTATGCCAAAAAGAATGAAAAGAAATACACCAACATCATTCACTTATTTTACAATGGTGATTTAAAGAAATGTGTTGCTCAGATGGAAATTGGCGATGATACCGCGGACATGAGCGAAGATATGCTCCTTGACAGGCATATGAAACTATTAAAAAAGCTCCACCCTGACAGTCTCATTATCATTGACAACTTCAATGTCCTGCCAAAAGAGGATGCTTTCTTTAAGGAATTTATAAAATTGAACTGTAAGATACTGGTTACCAGTAGGTGTAATATTTCACAGTACGAGAAGGTAAAAGTTTCTGAAATGGACGCAGATACAGAGCTTGCAGAACTGTTTTATAAGCATTGCCCTTCTGCAAAGGGTTCTGAAGATGTAGTAAAGGACATTATCCAGACGATGGACTGTCACACCCTTACTGTATGCCTGTCTGCATTATCCCTTACAGCCAGCGGCATGGAACCGGGAGAACTGCTTGCCGAACTGAGAACCTGTGGACTGAATATCGCCTCCGGATAAGATGTGGAACTGTATAAGGATGATGATTTTACCGACGGACTGATGATCGAGCATTTACGCAAACTGTTACAACTTGGCAAATTGTCCGATCACCAATTAGACATTCTTCGCAATCTTTCTCTGCTACCGGTTGCCGGCATATTAAAGAATAGCTTCAAGAACTGGATGAGACTTGATAACCTTGCGGATGTAAACCACCTTATCAAGTACGGATTTATCAACGAAGATACAGATAACAAGAAAATCAGCCTGCATCCACTCTTACAGGAAGTGATTGCCATTGAAACCATACCAACGGTGACTGCCTGCCGGACTCTGCTTAATAGCCTCCACCTTGTCTGTTTGGCACATGGCTTGGAACTTCGCAGACCGGAAAATATCATTGCTGCCTTTATCAGTGTATCAGAGTGCATTATAGTAGATGATGGTGCATATTTCTTACTGTTTTTACAGGATATGTTCCCATATCTGGACAAATACCTTGTATCGGATTACCTGCCAAAACTAACTGATAGAATTAGCTACCTTATGGAAGAATACAAACTAGATTCTCCATGTGACAGGGCATTGATACTGGATTATAAGGCAGAGTGTTTTCTGTTGAAAAAAGATTACGGAAATGCAGTTAAGAAGCGTGAAAAGGCAATCAACATCATGGAAAAGCTTCATACTAAAGATTCAGATACGCGAACTGCAAACCTGCTATCCAATCTGTACAACAACCTTTCCAACACTTATCTGCTGATGAAACGTGGAAATGAAGCAGCCAATGCACTCCGTACAGCCTTTGATATTCGTATGGAATATGCACACTTGGGACTAACCAAATCCCATGATTCCCTGCAGCAGATGATGAACCTTATCAATATGCTATTGTTGGCAAAGGATGTGGAAAATGCCAAGATTGTATTGGAGCAATATGAAACCTTGGTGTTGGAGCATCTGTCAGATACCTCTTTGGATTATGGCATCTGTAAGCTGAGCCGAGGCATTATTGATATGATGGAAGGAACGCCGGAATCGGCTGAGGTTAACTTGCTTGTGGCAGAAAGTATTATTGGTAATGCTGTGGGTACGGATAATGACTATATGAAAACTACTTATAGGTATTTGAATAATCTGTATGCACGGTGGAAGATGCCGGAAAAGGCGATTGAGTACAGAGATAAGTATTTTAATATAAACAGAATAACTACAAGTAAAAACGCATAAACTATCAATACCACTAAAAATCCATTTGACAGCTTTTGTCTTCGATGGTATATTATATTTAGTGGTTGTGCTGCGGAAACTTGCGATGCCCGCAGCCGGTGGAGTTCCATGCGTGGGCTCCACTTTTTTTATACCACAAAATAGGAAGAAGGGGTACATTTGGCAAAAACATTTTTAACATACCAACAACAATTACATATCCTTGAACATGACAAGCAACTGGCAATTCCCGACTCGGATTATGCCAAGAAAATGCTAGAAGAAATCAGTTATTATTCCCTTATTGGTGGATATAAATCTTTGTTTAAACACAATGCATCCAACAAGTATGCTCATGGCGTAACTTTTGATGAATTGGTTTCCTTTTATTATTTTGACGAAGAGCTTCGCACTTTATTTTTAAAATACATCCTTCATGTGGAACGTCATATGAAGTCCATGTTTTCATATCACTTTTGCGAAAAATATGGTGAACAACAAAGTCATTATCTCAATGTAAACTGCTATAATTACAACAAGAAAAACCAACAGCAAGTTCAAAGATTAGTTCACTCTTTGCAAAAGGCTATTTCGATACCTAGCCAATATGCATATATAAACCATTCTGCAAATATGCACCATAATGTACCGCTATGGGTAGCAACCAATGCACTTACATTTGGACAGATTTCCAAAATGTATCAATATGCGACTACTGACTTAAGAACCAAAATAAGCAAGAATTTTACCAATATCTCAGAAAAGCAGTTGCACCAATTTGTTACAATAATTGCACGATGCAGAAATGTATGTGCCCATGGAGAGCGCCTCTTTTCATTCCGTATACATGAAACAATACCAGATACGCTATTACATAAGAAGTTACAAATTCCCCAGAAAAACAGAAGCTATCAATATGGGAAGCAGGACTTATTTGCTGTCGTGATAGCCTTACGCTATCTTATCAGTGATGAGGATTTTAAAGCATTTAAATCCGGTTTAACTAAACTCATCAATAAGGTTCTCAAACAATGTCCGCATCTTACTCGTGAGCAATTACTCGAGGAAATGGGATTCCCTGAGAACTGGGAAAAAATTATGCGATACAAAAAGTAGTTGCCTTTACACAATGCAGATTTATAGTAGGTATGGTTATGCTGTATTGCTTGCGAAAAGCATAACCTCCTACTTATTTATTATCACCATCATCATCCCAAAAATCTTCTGGTAATTCCGGATCATCCATTCCATAATCTTCTATTTCGTTTTGTAATCTATAGACATCCGGCCATGTATCTCTCCCGAACGCATTCTGTGGAAAATATTTGATAAGAAGCGGCGCAATAGCTTCTTCTAATGCAATTTGAAAATCTTTTCTTTTTTCCCTTTCCATACCATTAAGTTGTTCTATAGATATATCATGAATAGTCAAAACATATTCTACATACTTATCATATAAGAATTTCCCTTCAATCTTAGTTTTCTGTTGTTTCAAAATGTATGGATATTTTTCTGCTTTTAATTCCCTCATCCATATTTCTCTTATAAATGGATTCTTTACCTTTTCACATTCTCGATGATACTTCCCAGCTAAATAATCAGGCTCAACATTAAGATATTTCCCTAATGCATTCAAAAGATCTGGTGAAACTTCTCTATCTCTTAATCCTCTTTCAACCGATTTTGAAGACCAGCCAAATCCATGTGCATCATCTAATTTTCTTATACTGCAATCTATAAGATGTAATGCTTCAATTACACAGTTTTTGTCAAACGGTGCCTTTTTACTCTTTTTATAAGCCATCTATTCCTCCACTGCCGACAAATTTCAAATATTGTCGTATCTAGTTTTGTTCATAAATCATTGACTATCCGACAACCTTGTCGTATACTTGAATTGTAGCATTTTTTCATTCATCTGTCAAAAGGAGGTCCATATGCCAACTACCAAAAACTTTACTCAAACCACTGAAAAGAAAAACCTATTCGAAGAAATCAAAAGCCACAAGAAGGAAATTATAGTTACTTCTGTATTACTTGGTGTAACAATAGCTGGAGTTCTGATTTATAAAAGAATGTCTCCCAATGAACTTACCCGAATAAAAGAAAATATTTCTTGTAATTTATGCACAAATAAAGAGCTTTCTTCTTTAGAATCAACAGCACCTACGGCTACAAATATTATTGAGTTTTCGTTAGGTAAAACCAGCACTGTACCAGGGCATCCAAGAAATCTACCCTCTGGTCACAAACCTTCAGAAAAACAACTCGAAATCGCAAAAAGCCTTGGTATTAATTTAGCTGACAATCAAACATATGTCACAGATTATTCTCGAAAAATCGCATAAGATACGTAATGAGGTTTGCCCTAAATCGTGGGGCAAACCTCATTAATATCATCCTTTATTCTACTTTTTACCAAATAACTTGTACCAAAAACTTGATTTTATTTCTACATTTTCCTGCTCTGTAACTCTCAATTTTGCCTCAAAACCAGATAATTTATTTTTATATGCATCAATATTTCTGTGAAGCAATTGTATCTGTTCCCTTAACTGTTTATTAGTATCAATAGCTTGACCGTATAGTTGCTTAACCTGATTCAATTCAGCTATCACTCTTTCCTTTTCTCTCTTTTCGTCTTCATACAATTTTGTGCCAAAATACTTCCTAGATATTGGATCTACTAATAGTTCACCCCAAATATATCCACCATTTTTCCCATCCAACTTTTCTGTAATTTCAAAAATTTGCTTCTCTTCATCCTCTGCATTGTTAAAATTATCTTTGACATTCCATTTACTGACTGTAAATTCTAAACATGCAAGTCCTTTTTGTTTCATTTGGCTTATCTTTTTACTATCTACCGGATGAGTATCTTTTATTTCAATTGCAAGCTGACCTTCCCATTTTTCAACATAAATTGCTGGATCCGCTTTCGTGAAACTCACAAGCAAATCAACAATTCGTCTACTTCCATCTTCCATAAAAATAGTTTCTTCTTGCAATATTTCATCAGGATATATCGTTAGAGCCTCGCCCTTCCACCTTATTTCTAGACGCTCAATCCTAGAGATACATTCTTTGAAAAATTCATGTCTATATGATTCCTCACTGCCTTCTCCTTTGTTTTCGAAATCGGCATTATAATATCTAAAAAAACTATTCTTGAGTATACCATTTTTCCCAGTTTGAAAAACCATTCTTACTTTGTTCTCCGGTTTTTTACAAATACTGTAAATATTGTTTTTATACATTTCCCAAAGCTCCGGGCGATTCTGTTTCCAATCCAATGCATCCCATATAGTAATTCTCCTGTATTTTCCATCTATTAACAAATCTGCCCTTCTTTTCAATAACCTCATCTCCTTCTGTGTTTTTTGCTAATAAGTTCTATACTCATCCAACATTTTCTTTAGCACAATTGCATTCTCATAGTCCTCTTTAAACGCATCTCCTCGATATGTACTTGGCAATTCCATATATGGTAATCGTACATCTTCCAAATAATTCTGTCTTTCTGACCATTTCGTAGCTACATACTCTTTAAAATTTTCTTTCTCCTCATCTGATAAAAATATCAATATAATTTCTTCAAATCGGTCTCTTGCATACATTGCTTCGTGGCTATCATAATCACAAAAGAAATCATGCAGTATCATTTCCTTTGTTCCTTTTACATAGTATTTAAATGAAACATTTCCATTATGACGGCAATCATCAAACAAAAAATCTGTACATGGAATATTTGTAAAATATCTACCACCATCTAACCCTATTCCAATAGTTGAGAATAATGTCGTCTGATGATACTTAACATAAATATTATACCAACAAGGTCTGCTATCCATCTGACTGAACAAATAATATTCATACCCATCTCTATCATCACACCTACAATATTCAATAATATATTCTGGTGCATACTTATAATATTGACGAATTATAGAACTATCGTCCGGTACATTTAGCCAATCATCTTTATTAAGAAAATAATAAAATACCTGCTCAAGAGGTGTCGTCAGTAGTCGAAATCTCTTTTTCCATAGATATTCTATATGTGAAATCTCAGCAGTTTTATTTTTTGGTGTATTACTGTCCATTACTCTGGTATATATATTATTTGCGTTAACACCTTGATACGATTCTTCTAAAACATAAGGGGTGGAATATCCATTCTTTATTACGATTATATCTATAATACCGGTTTCCAGTTGCATTATTTCAACCATTACACGAGGTCTTATTCCACCTGCAAACTTCTTATTTCTCATAAAATCCACAAGCATTTGTGTAGATTTACGATTATCTGCATTTGTCATGTCATTAACACGATACTCATTTTCTTCATCAATTCCTATGATGATATAGGCATCACGATTCTCTAGGTTATTTGCCATACAAATAATATCGTGTAATAAATCTGCCTGCTTCCCTACTTCATACCATTCTTTTTTAAAATCCCAATATGATCCTTCCTGCTTAATGGATATTAGCTCCAATATTTCTTCTTTTTGTATTTCTGAAAGCATACTCTTCTCCATTCATTTCGATACACTTTTACCAAATCGCTATATATACTCATAATCCCATTTATCTACTGGAAATCGTTGATACTCATTTAATTTCTTATTTTCCGGCATCGCAATCATTAATAGTCGTCTTGGTCTCGTCATTGCAACATAAGCTATCCTCATTAATTCGTCTTCCAAGTCTCCTTCCATTAAAAACTTTGGTGTAAGCGTTTTTCCAGTCTTACTTTTTATATAAATCAAAATCGCATCATAAGTCTCACCCTTTACTCCATGAATGGATGACCTTGTATAATTTCCACTAGTTTTCTTTTCAAAATAATTCTTTAGCGGTATGTGTCTAAACTCAGGATTGCTTTTATCTCTTGTTTTTATCTTTAAGATATCCTTTATATTAATCCCTTCTGCAACATGGAAATTATATCTTTTCAAAATATCATTATATAAATTTGTAAATTGATTTATCCACTCTGCAATGCCTAAGTTTATATCCGGCAAACCACGGAAAATATCTATTATAAAATCCTTCCAATCATCCTCATCTGTATATTCCATTATTTTTTTTCGCATTAAATAATCATCTATTTCCTCACCAATAAGAATTCTAAATGATGCTTTAGACATATCACTACATGCCTTTTTTCGAGAACCACATTTCCATTCATATGCAGCTTTTGCAATCAACTCTATTTCCTTACTTTTCCATAATTCCTTAATATCTGTATCTGAATGAATTCTCCCTCTTGTAAGCATAGCAACCTTATCTGGTTTAATTTCTATTTCCATACCCCGGCATTTTTCAAGAAAACAATTTATCACTTCATTTTCTGTATTGCCATTTGTTAATAGCAATATAGGTTTTTGGGTCTCATCCTTATATTCCCCCACCGCTTCGTTTGCTCTTTGACCTTGCAATGTTGCCGAAAAATAAGATGTTGCATTACAAATATGCTGCGAACTGCGAAAATTTCCTGTTAGTTCAATACATTCCCATGACTCTGCACCTATTTTTTTCTTAAAACACTCTGGGCTTGCATTTCTCCATTCATATATAGCTTGATCTGGATCTCCTACTAAAAATATTGATTTAACGCCTGCTTTCGTCAGCAAATCAAATACTGCCATCTGTTCCTCCGATGTATCTTGAGCCTCATCAATAATAATTACAGGGAAACGTTCAACAATTGCTGTTGCTATCATTGGATATTCTTTCAGTAGCCTATATGCAAAAGATGCAACCTCATTTTGAAAGATAACATTTTTCTTCATAAGCATCACTTTGTATTGCTGACACGGTAGAAGTTGATTTTTTCCACGTAATTCACAATTTACAACTTCTTTATCTTTATAAAACTTATTATCAATTCCCCACTGAAATTTCTCTATATTGTCTACGCATCCTTTTCTATAACACTCTGTTCTCCAATACTTATAAGGAAGCTTCCAATTGTCACTCAAAGCAATCAATGGTCTTACTTTATCATGTGTCTTCAAATAACCGTATCTTAATACAATAAATTCATTAATGAAACTATCAACCGTCCCAATATAATGCGGATAGTCCAATTTTCCAATGCCCTTATTCAACGAAAATGCCTTTTTATAAATTTCTTCACTAGCAACATTGGTAAATGACAAAACTGCAACTCCTTGATGATAACTATTCCAGTTATCTACATAGGACAGTAACTTGTTGGCTACAGAATATGTTTTCCCACTACCAGGACATGCCCTTACAATAACCCTGCCTTCCGCTTCCAAAAATAATGTTTGCTCACGTGTTAAATCTTCCATAACTACCTTTCCGTCACACAATATACCGCATCTTTCAAATAATCCGGAATAATAAATTCTTTATCAACCGTTTCACCCTTTTTTTTCATTTCACACTGTTTCTTAATTATCTGACTTATATACTGTGCAATCGCTCCTTTACATTTGTCTCTTGCTCGGATGAATAGCCATACACAAGCAGCTTTTTCATTCATATCAAGCAAACGGTTTACCTTTTGCTCCAATATTGGCCCCAATTCCGAATACTCACTTTTTATAGCTTCTACCAAATACTCGATGTTATTTTCACTACAGCACAATGCATATTCTAATGTCTTTGTTGCTTTAAATACATTGATACCCACAGTTCTACACGATGTTTCAAGTTCATTACAACGCTCCGACGGTGTTCCGTTCAATAATTTATCCGATATCTCGCCGTTTATATCATCATAATCAAAGTCCTTATTGATATAATTGGATTCACTCTTCTTGGTACATCTATCATCATCTGTCACAATTGCAACCTTCGAGAAACAGGTTTGTACACTCTGTGAAGAAAATAAATTAACAAAAGGACCAAATGCAACACTATCCACATTCACAAGTTCAACCGCATATTTCTCTAATGGCCTATCTAGTATTTTGGCAATCTCCGGCAATAAGATTGCTTCACTAATACCTTCCACAAATATGATTCCTTTGGCGAAAAACATTTGAGATTTTGTTACATCCAAATATTTCTGCAAATATTCTTTATTGGCATCTGTTATATTTGCTTCTGAAAATGGTAAACAATATTTTTTGTGATCATTTTCATAAATTAAATTAATATTTCCTATATCCACCTTTGATGCCAACGTTGGGGAATGTGAAGTAAAGATTATTTGTATGTTTGCATCTTCTTGGTTTGTATCAGACAAAAAGGTATGTACTAATTCCTGTAATTGAGGGTGTAAATGTGCTTCAGGCTCCTCTATTAATAGTAAATGCTGATACACACCACCTCGTGCAATTGCCATATTCCCAAGCACCGCCGACATAAACAAAAGATTATTGTATCCTAATCCATTCTGATGTAGTTCAAATGAACTGCTTGCAATCTCATTTATTCTTGCTACCAATTCCGGTTCCATATCTTCATCATTTTCTAAAATAGATGTTTCAAAATATACACCCTTTTCATTTTGTTGTATTTTTCTATTATCTTCATGTTCTTCCGCATATTGCAAAGCCCTTGCATATTCATTATCACTTAATGAAACTAATACCCATTTAGGCTTAACCCAAGCTCTTAATGAGGACGCAATTGAATCGAATCGTGGCTCTATTAATCCTATATCGATATACTGACTCAGAAAATCCTGTTCTATCCGGGCCAAATTATCATTAATTGTTTTTCTGGTCTTTTTTAATTCTTCTTTTTCTAACAGGAAATTATTTGCACTATTTAAAATTTCTACTAATTCTGCTCGCGTACCTTCATCTGGCACCAAACTTCTTAATAACTGAGCTAATTTACTATTTCTAGCTGGTTTCATTTCACTTTCAGAATCTCTTAATGCCCCCAAAAACATCACATCCATTGCATCAAAAGTGTCTGTTGACAGAGAATTTCCTTCTGTTCCTATTCCCCAATGTATTGCTTTGACTTTTTCTATACCATTAGCAGCAATCACTCTTTCGAAGCGAATATGAAATTCTCCACCTTGTCCACTCTCACTTTCAGGATTCCATATTTCTACTAATCGTGTTGGCACTTCTTCTAAATAAATATCAAACAATGCAAAATCCGATGCTTTTCCATCCTCACTCATGTGAAAATCTGCTCTAGTAAAAAAGATATCTTTCTTATACGTCACGGTGGAATATGCAATTCTAATAGCATCCATGACAGCAGATTTACCGGAATTGTTTTCACCTATAATCGCATTGACTCCTTTGTTAAATTGTAAAGTAATTCCATCCTCATTGAACACCCTAAAATTTTTGATTGTAAGTTTTTTTATGTACATTTTGAAACCTCTTTATCTGAAAACATCACTGAAAAAATCTACACCATTTTATAATGCTAAATATCCTGATAAAACTGGAATTTGCTTATCTCCTGATTAAGAATTCTATTTATATCACCTTTTTCATCTATATCGACCTCAAACTTGGTTAACAAATTATCCAAACCGCCCAAACTCAATCCCGTTAATCTCGATATAAGATAAGGATTTACACCGTTAATTGCCAAATCAACTATCGCCGTATTTCTAATACATTCTACAGAAAATGTATCTTTATCTTTAGGTACATCATACCCTATTTCCTTTAACGCATAATAAAAAGGGGTATTAAATACATTTTCTGAATACTTGCATCCACAAAATAATTCGAAAAATAAGTTATCTTTTTGAATATTTTTATTTATTTGTTCTAATTCATTTTTAATATCCAAACTCAATGCTCTAGGTAATTATATCTCAAATCCATTAACAGTTACGGAATCAAATCCCTCTGAAAAATCACCAACCTTTAAACTAGCTATTACTTTTCTCTTTGTCGGTGCCAAAAGAGTAATCTTAAAGAAAAACCCCATCATAGTCATGTTACTATATTTTGTAGGTTTGCTATTAAAGTAATCCAATAATTCTTTTATCTGATCCGATTCAAAGTATCCTCTTTCACTTGCCAGCTTTAAATTACACTCTTCAACTATATTCTGTTTAAACATATCATAATCCGGGATTTGATTAAAAATATTGGTTGCCATCCCTTCCTTAAAAAGAAATCCAAAAAAGTTTTTTATTGCATTTAAATGATTGTTCATTGTACTTACGGTTTGAATTGCACCTTTTTCGTTATAGTACTGGACAGAACCTTTTAAATGCTCACTTTTTATTTCTACTGTTTTGTCTCCCATTCCAATATGCTCTATATAATCAACAAACATAAGTGTATGATGTGTATATAAATATTCCAATTCTGTCGATTCTATAAATTTTTCTCTATACATTCTTATATAACTCATAAAAAACTCCAACATTTCGCTTTTATGATATTATACCACGAATAATTCTACAATTCTATCGGGGAATCAAATAATAAAATATTTTTATGTATAAAAAACCCCACTAACTATTACAGTTAGCAGGGTTACTCAAAAAAACAAATTATATCATGCTATTTCACATCTTCAATACTTTCCTTGTTATAATTTCCACCATTATAGCTGATAACCAACTCAGCCGGGCACTCATAGAATACATAATCCCCGATATCTGATAATACGCCCCTGATTTCCACACTCACAAGATCTTCACAGTATGAAAATGCATTGTCGCCAAGTTCCACATTACCGCTACCAATTACCACATTCTGCACAGAAGCACTTTGGAATGCATTATCATCAATGATAAGTACAAGACTATCATCTTCAGACTCTGTTGCGATAGATACATTTACAAGCGATGTACAATCATAAAAGGAATATGTCCCAATTTCCGTATTGACTACACCGATAATAACATCCGTCAAATCTTCACAGTAAGAGAACACATTATCTCCCATTACCGTTTCACCGCCGGAAATATTCAATGTGGTTAATCCACAACTCTGAAATGCTTTATCATCCATATCCAGTCCACAGTTTGTGAATGTTATCGTTGCATCATCACCAGAATCATAGAAAGCATATGTACCAATTTCAGTATTGCTATTGTCAAAAGAAACTGCTGTCAGATCTTCACAATATGAGAATACATTTTCACCTAGTTCTAATGTACTATCATTAATTGTCAATCCTGTGATACCACATGACTGAAAAGCCTTTTCATCCAAAACGCCGGTACAATTCACTATTTTCACACTCATGTCTTTTCCGGTATCATAAAAAGCATAGGTATCAACTTCAATTTTGCTGTTACTAATATATACTTGACTAACATCGTCACAGTATGAGAAAGCATTTTCTCCGACTACAAGGTCACACCCGGTAATTATTATTTTCTCAGTCTCGCAGGACTGAAAAGCTTTCTTGTCCAGTTCCATCGTTCTGCCCGCAAGCACAATACTGTTAATATCCTCTGCTCCGTAGAAAGCATATTCTGCAATCATAGTAATCATATCTCCAGCCGGAGATTTTTCCGGGATTACAATATCAGTGTCGTTACATGTGCCAATTTTTGTAAGAGTACATGTTCCATCCCCATTACTCTCAAATTCAAAGCCTTGGGATTCCGGCAAATTTGCATATTCTGCATCTACCGTTATCTTTAAAGTCAAAGCAGATAATCCAAAATGCTCCCATAGTCAATAAATCAAAAATAATGATACCTATCGGCTTCTTAATCAAGGTCATCAGTAATGTAAGTACCGCACATCCTGTAAAAATACTGATAATGACTATACAGGCAATGCTCATTTCTTTATGAAGTCCTTGTCTGACTGCTTCTGCATACATTCTTCCAAATTCAAGCAATGATATATCCACTGCATCCGCATTTGTCATACCGATTTCTTCCACATACATCTCATCTGCATACTTCATAAGTCGCTCTTGTCTGCAACAAAGCCATTGTGACCTTCACCTATAATATAATAAGCACCATCATATTCGATATACTCCTTACTCAACACCGGTTCACTGTCACACTTCACAATTCCCGTAGGAAATACTCTGTGGGCGGTTTTCACATTGCCATAACCATTATCCACGCCCAAAATAATAGTTCCGTTCACATTGTATTCTCTAATCTCTCTCATACTAAAATCCTCCAAATTCTAATGATACTGGCATACAATGTCGCTAAGCACAACCTCTTCCGCCATTTGTTTTGCCTGTTCCCGAAGCCTCCACATTTCCACTGTAGAAGCTGAATTCTGTGGCTTATGCTTTGCCAGATACTGATTCACGATTCCTTCCAGCATTTCATAAGCCTCTTCATTTAGCTCAAAAGCTCTGGCACTCAAGGTTCCCATACGAATATGGTGCCTGTACCTTTCTGCATGATTGGATTTCATATAATCTATCCATAACAGACCATATTTTCCAATCCACACATCTGCTTCTTCCGAAACCACAATATTCGGATAAAACACTCCATCCACCTCTGTATAAGTGCCACCCATTGCTTCATAAGTTGATAATTCTCTGCTCATCGCTACTACCTCCATTCCTTTATCTTGCTCTGCTACAACTGCTGCCAAGGCTTTCCTGCTTGCTGTATTCCTGCTTCTCATACCACTCCTTCAGAAGCTGTTCGATTAAATCCGTCTTCTGTTTAGGCGTATAATCCTCTGGAAAATACTTTGCCAATGCATCTGCACGAAGCTTTATCTGCTCCCGCTGATTTGGCTTTTCTTCTTCCAAAACCATACAAATCGCATCCATATCCAATGTTCCGTGCTGGCTCATTACCTTCAAACGACACGCCTGAGATAATGATGTGGTACACTGCTCCAAATCCATAATGGCATGAAGCTCGTACTGCTCCTCTTCCTTCAGATAAGAAAGCTCCACAGCCACTGTAAAAGCAATCTTTCCTTCATCCACCATATCCAAAATCTTAGGTATCAAATTGGTAAGGCGGATATATCTTTTAATCTGAGCCACGCTCTCCCCTGCCTGCTTTGCAAGCGACTCGTTACTTCGCATAGCACCATAAAAAACATCCCCCGGCTCCTTTTTGTCAAACCTCGGTTCAACTTGAGCCAAAGTAATATCATCTGCCAATACCTTTTTCCCCTGATGCTTCATTGCCTCCAGTTTCATTCGATAGGCAAATGCTTTCTCACTGGGCTTTAATTTCTCCCGATGCAGATTCGAATCCACCATCGCCACAACTGCCTGGTCATCATCAAGCTCTCTTATGACAACAGGAACCTCTGTTTCCCCAGCCCATAGAGCTGCTTCCTTTCTTCGGTGTCCCGATATGACCTCATATCCATCTCCATAAGGATTCGTCCTCACCAGAAGCGGCACAAGCACACCTTCCTTTTCAATACTTCTCATCAGCTCGCATAATTCCGTATTGTTCTCTACCTTAAACGGATGATTCCTAAAACTATGCAATTCGCTGATAGATACATTCTTAATCGTTTCCATACAATCGCTCCTTTCATCAACGCATATAATCGTTACTCACGAAATCGAACTCCTTTAACCAAAAGAAAGACCGCTCACTTTCAATTTTCTTGAAAATGAACGGTCTCTCACGCTACTTTTATTTAGTTGAATGATGATGATATTATTTTGACTTTGATGTGTTTCCACACACACTATCCAATACAACCGACACATTTACACCGTCGGAAATTGCTTTTTTGTATGTTTTTCGGTCACTCTGGTCAAACCTAAAAAAACTCTCAAAGTGTCTAAAATCAAGGATTTTTACATATCGGTCCGATGTAGTGCAACTATTGTCTCCACATGTGTCGATAGGGTAATTGAGATGCACTTTCCAGAGTTTTCACTTTACTCTGGGAGCAAAAAATGTTGCAATCCTCTGTGACGAGGCTGCAAAAAATTGACATGATGCTCTCT
>ENA-UOJC01002104-UOJC01002104.1-human-gut-metagenome-genome-assembly--contig:-C104-NODE-2104-length-22917-cov-21.720803_pt1 | contig 22917 bp, 22 predicted proteins | sample MGYA00242339_ERZ723886 | MGnify/ENA metagenome assembly ERZ723886 | reverse complement strand
TACGAGTACAAATATGGTAACCAAGGACTATTCTAAGAGCCGTATGCGGGAAAACCGCACGTACGGTTCTGTGAGGGGCGGACAGAGTAATCTGATTCCGTCTACTCGCCTCAGAAGGTTCAAAGGGTTCAGAGGGTGGTGGTGGCGGCTTCGCCGCGGGTTGTGTAGAAGGGTTGTGGAAAAAGGTTCTTAAGATGGATGGGTCTTCGACCCAAGGGTTCTTAAGTTTGACGGCCCTTCGGGCCGAGGGTTGTGGATTGCCGCTCTGCGGTGCACAGCGAACACATTTTGAAGGAGCGATAGCGACGCGCAAAATGTAGTGAGTCGTTTCCCCTTTAGGCGGCAATGCTTATAAAGTCAGCGTTACGGGATTGGCCTTTTGTATCATATGGTATGATAAGCATTCTGGTGATTAGCCACCTCCGGTGGCTCCCCCCTTTGGTGCCTTACGGCACCACCTTCCCGCCCCGTTGGGAAGCGTGTCACTTGCCACCACTTCGTGGTGGGACTATGGATGCTTAGCCATGGAGCCATGTCTCTACAGGAAAGCATAGAGCGATTTATTCTTCCCCTATGCACATCCTGCATAGGATGTGCAAGTCGGTCAAAGTAATCCCTTAGCCTGCCCATAAAAGGGCCTTCCTTTCGATTGACCGACCGAACTGTGGGGGAAGTCCGGCGCAGCCGGATAGGGGGGGATCTGCCGAAGGCAGATAATTCAGCAGAATGCTTATTTTGCCATATGATGCAGAAAGGTAAATCCGTAACGTTCTTGCGTCCCCTTTAGGGGAAGAGGGCCACGAAGTGGCGAAGGGATGTACGAGGGTAAGAATGATTATGATACTCGATGTGGACGTGACCGCCGAAAGGCGGCATTATAATACTCATCGCCCGCAGGGCGATACCGCAACCCTCGCGCCAAAGGCGCGTCAAACTTAAGCCCCTTAAGAACCTTCGGCCCAGCGGGCCGTCAACCCTCACGCCCCAAAGGGGCGTGTTAATGTCCATAAAAGAGGTGTTTTCATGAAACAGAATCTTGCACTATTAAGCGGCCCCATCGCCTTTGGCGCTGCTGCCTTTCTTCTTACCGGCGCCTTCCAGCGGTCTTCTGCCCTGGCTCTTTCCTGCGCCCTCTGGATGGCGCTGTGGTGGATATTCCGGCCCGTTTCCATTTACGTCACCGCCTTTATCCCTATTATCGTGAATTCTCTTTTCAATCTCATTCCCATGAATCACGTGATCAGCCAGTATTTTTCGGAGATTGCAGTGCTCCTTCTGGGCAGCGACCTTATCTGCCTCACCTGGACCACCACGGGACTGGACAAACGGATTTCCGTAAGAGCCCTCTGCTCCATCGGCACCTCCATGAAGAGCCAGATTTTTGTATGGTTCCTGGCTTCCACGGCTCTCTCCGTTTTCCTCCCCAACGTGGTGGTGGCCGCTATTTTCTGTCCCATTGCCGTGGCCATGCTCCATTTCACCGGAGAAAAGGATATAAGCACCAGCCAAACCGCCATTCCCATCCTCCTTGCCATCGGCTGGGGCAGCGGCATCGGCGGCTTCGGATCCCCCATCGGCTCCTCCGCCAACCTGGTGGCCGTTTCCTATCTGGAAAAACTGACAGGCCATGAATTCATGTATTTCGACTGGGTCATCCGTTTCCTGCCTGTGCTCATCCTCATTTTCCTCATGAACCTCCTTTTCCTTCTTTTCCTGCCCTGCCCGGTCAAATCCCTGCCCGGCACGAAGGGCTATTTCCGCTCCATGTACAAATCCTTCGGTCCCATGAGACGGGGCGAGCGCATAGGCCTCATTCTCTTCACCGCCGCCACCCTGCTCTCCTTCCTCCGTCCCCTCTTTGCGCCATACCTCCCTGCCATGAAGCCGGCCTACGTATTTCTCTTCCTGGGCATGCTCATGTTCTTCCTGAAAGATGAAAAAGGAAATCCCATGCTCACCTGGAAATACGCTGAAAGCCACGCCATGTGGGGCATGATCGCCCTTTTTGCCAGCGGCCTGGCTCTGGGGAAACTGGTCATTGAAACCGGCGCCATCAAGGAGCTCTCCCTCCTCATCGCCGCCCTTCACCTCTCCCCGGGCCTTCCGGTAATGGCCATGGCCTGCCTCTTCGCCTGCTTCATGTCGGAAATTTCCAGCAACACCGCCTCTGCCTCCATTTCCATTCCCGTGGTCATCGGCATAACCTCCTCCCTCTCCCTGAATCCCATCCCCTACATTCTGGGCACCATCGCTGCCGCCAACTGCGCCTACATCCTCCCCATTTCCACCAGGGCCATCCCCATAGGCTACGGCCTCTCCGCCTCCGCCCAGATCCGATACGGTACAGTGCTCTCCCTTCTTACAGTAATCCTTATCACCCTCCTATGCACCGCCTTCATGGCTTTCGTGCCTCTCTTCAGCGAACTGTAAATTAAAAAAGGGCTGTGAAAAAATGGAAATCATTTCTTCACAGCCCTTTTGGTATGTCTTATTGTGTCAATGACAGTAAGCCACTCGCCTCATCGTCATCTCGAGCGGAGCTGCCTGTCGGTCGTAGAGCAAAGGGTTTTGAGCACCAGGGAGACTCTGAGCCCGGAGATCTCCTGCTGCTATGCTGCATGTACCATGGGGCCTGAAATTTTTCCACTCCCCTCCCACCATTGAAATGACAGGAGAGAAGAATGGTATCCATGTCATTCATGCATTTCTTCACAGCCCTTTTTGATTTATGAAATGCCATGCTTCTTCTCCAGCATAAGGAGTGCCTTCTTCATGGGAAGACCGCCGCCGTAGCCGGTGAGGGACCCGTCGGCGCCGATGACCCGGTGACAGGGAATAATAATGAAAAGGGGATTAGCATTGTTGGCCATGCCTACGGCGCGGTAAGCCTTCGGATGGCCGATGGCCTCGGCGATATCCCGGTAGCTCCTCGTTTCCCCATAGGGAATCTCCCGGAGCGCCGCCCACACCTTCTCCTGAAAAGCGGTGCCATGGGTACGGCAGGGAAAGTCAAAAGTCTTCCTTCGCCCCTGGAAATACTCATCCAGCTCCCGGAACACCGTCAGCGCCAGCCCCTCCGGCGCTTTGCCTTCGGCTTCCTTCCCCGCCATCTTCAGCGCCGTCACCGCGCCGCCCTCATAGTCAAGCTCCATATCTCCAAAGGGAGAATGATACATGGCAGTCTTCACGGCTCTCTTCCTTTCTTTCATTTTTACATAGAGTATCATCAATTCTTTTGCTGAATCCAGTATACCATGGAAAAACAAAAGAAAGAGCCGTTGGCAATGGAGTGATTTAACAAAAAGAAAGCCGCTTCAAGGAAAAATGTGGCAAACCGGCATCATGATTCTCTAAAAAATGTGAAAATTCATCCATTCAAGCCGGCAAAAGCGTGCTCATCAAATTTTAATAAAATATATTTTTATCCTATACAATACAAAAAGAGTCCTGTCATTGAATCGACAATGCATGATGTAGTATAATTTTACTCAAAAGGATTTTAGTAAAATCCATATGACTAAAATGGAAAGAAGGAGGTGGCTCCATGTTTATTGGAAGAGAAGTGGAAATGGAACGGCTTCGCCGGATGTATGACTCCCCGAATCAGGAAGTAGTGCTGATTTACGGACGGCGGCGAATCGGTAAAAGTGAGCTGATTAAGCAGTTTCTGAAAACCTCAAAGATCCAGGGGCTGTATTATCAATGCAAGCGGACAACGGAGATGAATAACGTCCAAAGTCTGTCTGCCTTGATTTCTGAGGTTTATCAGTATCCGCCTCTGGCCTTTACGGGCATGGAAAAGCTGCTTGATTTTCTTTTTCAGCAGGCCTGCCGCACAAGGCAGGTTCTGGTTTTGGATGAATACCCCTATCTGCGTCAGACAGTGCCCGGTTTGGACAGCATTTTACAGTCTTTGATTGATTCCTATCGGGAGCGTTCCCAGTTGAAGCTGATTCTCTGCGGCTCCTTTGTGGATACCATGAAATCACTGATGCTGGAAGAAAATCCGTTATATGGCCGGGTCACCCTGAGCCTTCATATCCATCCCATGGATTACTTCGAATCGGCTGCCTTTTACCCGGACTTCTCTCCGGCAGACAAGGTGCGGCTTTACAGTGTTTTCGGCGGCGTGCCTTATTACAACCGTCTCATAGATTCCACCCGAAGCGTCCGCGAAAATGTGATGAACCTGCTGGTGGAGCCCGATGCCCGGCTGGAAAATGAAGTCCAAATGTATCTTTTGGGAGAACTGTCCCGGTTCATCAATGCAAACGAAGCATTTGAAGCACTGGCACGGGGCTTTCACCGTTTTAAGGATATTCTGTCCCAATCCCATATCACCAGCAGTTCAGCGCTGGCCGAAGTGCTGAAACGGCTGATACTCATGGAACTGGTGAAAAAAGAAGCTCCCATTAATGACAGAAATAACAAAAAGAAAGCCAGCTATTTCATCAGCGACAATCTGTCCAGCTTCTATTACCGATATCTGTTTCCCTACAGTTCACAGCGGCAGATTATGGCGCCGGATACGTTTTGGGACCGGTACATTGCCCATGACTTTTCTGAGACCTTCGTCCCGAAACAGTTTGAAACCCTGTGCCGCCAGTTCCTCATCCGCCAGAATCGAAAAGGCCGGCTTCCAGAAATTTTTGATGCCACCGGCACCTATTCCTATGATTTACCTGAAGAGCATAGAAATGGAGAATTTGATGTAGTCACCCACGACGACAAAGGATACATCTTCTATGAAGCCAAATTCCGGAAGACCCCTGTGACCGATGCCATGATTCAGACCGAAATCCGACAGGTCCAACAGACAGGAATGAACTGCCATAGATACGGCTTCTTTTCCCGCAGCGGCTATCAGGTGACCCCCAGACCCGGTGTCATTCTCTATACATTGGAAGACCTGTACAGCAATGGCTGATGAACTCTTTCTACCTCTTTTAAGAATACACCAGGACATAAAAAAACAGCTCTTATAAATTCTTTGAAGCAGAGCTTTTGTACAGCTGATGCAGCACAAGGATAAACCAATCAATGTCTTTTTCCAACGAGGCGTTGGCCCAGTGAGTAAAATAGCGCCATTTTGAAAACAGGCCGGATCCCAGAACTCCCCAATTATAAATGTGGCTGATCATATTCGCCGGGGAACACCCCTTATGTAAGGTTTTCTCTTTTTCCAAACGGTCTGCAAATTGATACCCGCAGTCCATTTGAAAGCCAAGGAAATCGCATTCCTTACCAAACCATTTGTCGAAATCCTCTATAAAGAAAAGAGAAGGATGCGCACGATGGCAGCGGAATTGGCTCTCCCAAATTTCAGCAAATAAATGAATTGTTTCCCTGCCGGCAGGCATAGGCCCTCTCCATGCAATAGGCATTATTTTTCGTTTATAATTTCCCAAACAATAGTCACCGTATCTTCCGCTTCCATATCATCTGGTTCGATATCCATACTGATTCCTCCAGCAGGAGCCATGCCGCAGCTCTCAAAGCACACATCCTGTACCAGCCTAACTTCAAAATCAACTTTCCCCCAGGAATAATCAATATGAACTAGTTCGCCAATGTGAATTCCCGCTGCCTTCGCCAGCACCCCGGCTTTTATTTTTGCATCTTCCGCTGCTCTGTAGAAAACCGGATATCCGTTTTTTATCTGTTTTCACGGCCTCCTATGAAACTGCTATAATGATAAGTAAAGGCCCCATATACGGCATCTTTATTTTTAATTTCATTTTGACCTGTGCGGACATGTTATGGAGGATATTATAGAAATGTTTAATCAACTTCGCTTAAAAGAAGCTCTTAGGCAGTATAAGAAAGACTTCGTCGCTACACACTGGAATGAAGAAAAATACAAATGGGAAGCAGTCAAATGCTTTCAGGATAACTGGGATATTCACGCAGCGGATTTTGAAGACATGCTCAGTCAATCTCTTTCTAAAACTTCCAATCTTCTGGCCTCAACAAATAATTTTCCAGCGGGAATGATTATAGAATTTGCCCACGCCGCGCCGGAAAAAGTACGTGCCATGTATATGGACTTATTTGATGAGAGTAAAGACGTATTTGGACGAATTGAGTCTTTCAAGAAGCAGTCGAACATTCTTCTTAAAAAGTATAAAAGCACCGCCAAACAGCATTACCAGCATGAAAATGCCATCACCACATATTTATGGCTCCGTTACCCGGATAAATACTATGTGTATAAATATAGTGAAGCAAGGTCTGTATCTAATAAATTAGACAGTAATTATAAATTTAAGAAAGGCTCCTATACCGATAATCTCAAAAACTTCTACGATTTTTACAATGAAATCCGTGAGAGCCTAAAACGGGATTCCACACTTATTGACCTATTCAAGAGCCAGTTGACAGACGACTGCTATCCCGATTCGGAGCTAAGAACACTAACCTTCGATGTGGGTTTTTATATTTCTCGCAATATTTCTAAACCAGCTGATAAGGAATCGAATCAAGCAGATTCTGACGACATGGAATTTACTGAAAAGCCGAAAAGCAGTGAAGAGCATAGATACTGGTGGCTCAATGCGAATCCGAAAATCTGGAGTTTTTCTAATTTGCAGACCAGCCATGTGCAGGAGTATACCCTTTTCAATGAGAATGGAAATAAACGCCGTGTATTCCAGAATTTTTTGGACGCCAGAGCCGGTGATTTAGTTATCGGTTATGAGTCCAACCCTGTAAAACAGGTGGTAGCGCTGGCTAAGGTCAGCGCCGCAAATGATGGCAAGAAAATCTGTTTTGAGAAAACCGAGTCTCTTGTCAATCCCATCGATTACCGAACTTTGAAGGAATGTCCGGAGCTTGAGCAGATGGAATTCTTCCAGAATCCAAACGGCACCTTCTTCAAATTGACCAAAGACGAATATGAGTTCATCATGGACATGATTCGTGAAGAAAACCCATTAACTTCCAAGGATATGAACACTTCCTATACAAAGAAGGATTTTCTGTCCGAAGTTTATATGAGTGAAAATCAATACGACAGGCTTTCCGGAGTACTTTTGAACAAGATGAATCTCATTCTGCAGGGGGCTCCCGGTGTAGGCAAAACATTTACCGCCAAACGACTGGCCTATTCACTGATGGGCGAAAAAGATGACAGCCGTATTGAATTCGTACAGTTCCACCAGAATTATTCCTATGAAGATTTCGTGATGGGCTACCGACCATCCGGCGATTCCTATGAGCTAAAATATGGGATATTCTACCAGTTCTGTAAGAAAGCGGAAAATCATCGGGATAAAAAGTTTTTCTTCATTATTGATGAAATCAACCGGGGAAATCTCAGTAAAATTTTCGGGGAACTTTTGATGCTGATTGAGAAAGACTATCGCGGCACAAAAGCGACGCTGGCCTATAATGGTATGCCCTTTTCCGTTCCGAAAAATCTTTACATCGTCGGCATGATGAATACGGCCGATCGAAGCCTCGCCATGATTGACTATGCTCTGCGCCGCCGGTTCAGTTTCTTTGAAATGGCTCCGGCATTTGAATCAAAGGGATTCAAAGAGTATCAGCATTCTCTTGACAACAGGACTTTTAACGAACTGATTTCTGAAATTGTAAAGCTGAACGGGGAAATCTCAAGAGACAAGTCCCTGGGAAAGGGTTTCTGCATAGGGCACAGCTATTTCTGTGGAAAGACGAAAGAAACCTGCACCAACGAATGGATGCAGTCTGTGGTAAACTATGATATTCTCCCCATGCTTTCTGAATACTGGTTCGACGATGATACCAAAGTGCAGCGTTGGGACCATATCCTGCACGGAGTATTTCAATGACAAAGGATAAGAGCATATTCATAAAAAACATCTATTACATGCTGTCGTACGCTTTCACCACACTGAGAAAATCGGTTTATGATAATATCCGGAAGGAACCTTTCGATAACATACATAATCTCTTTGCAGCAATTCTGTCTAAAGGCATCGGTCTGCAGTTGAAGCAGGGCCTTTATAAAGAATACATGGGCCATGCAGACAACTTAACCACACTTCGTGGAAAGATAAATATTCCTGAGACAATCCGTAACAAAATGCGGAATCAAATAGCCGTGACCTGTGATTATGATGAGCTGTCTGAGAACAATCTGATGAACCGGATTCTCAAATCGACAGTTCTTCTCCTGCTCAAGCAGAAGAACGTACAAGAAAAATATAAGTCCGAATTAAAGAAAGAAATGCTGTTCTTCTCCGGAATCGAGCCAATAGAGCTTGCACATATTCGATGGGCCGACATCCGTTTTCAAAGAAATAATCAAACCTATCAGCTCCTGTTCGCCATCTGCCAGTTGCTGATTGAAGGGGCCCTTCTGACCACAGAGTCCGGAGAATATCGACTGGCAGGTTTTATAGACAAGCAGAGGATGGAGCGGCTATACGAGAAGTTTATTCTGGAATACTACGCCCAGGAGTTTGGTGCGCGCATAAAAGGATTTTCTTCCAAAGCCCTTCAAATCCCATGGCAGCTGGATGACGGATATGGCGCACTGCTTCCGGTCATGCAGACAGATATTACCCTTGTCTATGGAAAGCAGATGCTCATTATTGATGCCAAATATTATGAGCACACACTGCAGACACACTTTGATACGCAGACATTGCATTCAGAAAACTTATATCAGATTTTTACTTATGTGAAAAATAAGGAAGCTGCGCTAAAAGGTACAAACCATAAGGTAGCCGGCATGCTCCTTTACGCCAAAACCGATGAACCTCTTGTCCCGGATCATGTATATCAGATGAGCGGAAATCAAATTTCCATAAAAACCCTGGATTTGAACCGGGAATTTTCAGAAATAGCCGAACAGCTGAACCGGATTGTGAAAGATTTCTTCCATATAGAAATAGATAAGCAGACGGAAGACATAAAATGGCCAGATTGAAAAACTGCTTCTTTGGAAAACTCATTTCCGCAGTCAGTCAATACGACAAAAAGCCCTACGAAGACTGGCGCGCCGATTATACCGGGCAGGAAAGCCTGATCCTTCTGTTCCAATCCATGCACAGCGCGCCGGGAAAGATTTTCTTCTATATGATGATTCGCGAAGGGAAATGGATGCATTCCTCCTTAGGGGAATGGAAGCCTGGCGAAGTCACAGATATCCTCTATACGAGACACAGTATCTATACTTTCTCCCGGCAGCATCATCTGAGCAAAGATGAAAAATGGGCCCTGCTGGAAAATACCGTTCTTGCCGGGATAATTTCCAGAGAAAGAATGAAACAGGAAATGAAACGATTATAAAAGCACCGAAAGGAGACATTCCATGACAATGCAGAACCATGAAGATAAAATCCACATCCTTTTCATCTGCCACGGCAATATCTGCCGTTCTCCCATGGCGGAAATGATAATGAAGGACATGGTGCGCCAAAGGGGGCTGGACGAGAAATATGAGATTTTTTCCATGGCCGCCACCACCGAGGAAGTGGGCCAGGACATCTATCCGCCTGCCCAAAGGACCCTTGCCGCCCACCACATTCCCTTTACGAAAAGAAGGGCGGCTCTCATGACCAGGAAGGATTATGAAGAGGCGGACTATGTGATCGCCATGGATGAGGAGAACCTGGATGACCTGTCCCGTCTCACCCAGGGGGATCCGGAGAAAAAAATCTCCCGCCTTCTTGACTGGGCGGGAGAAACAAGGGATGTGGCGGACCCCTGGTATACGGGAAATTTTGAAAAGACCTATGAGGATATTGCCAAAGGCTGCCGGGCGGTACTGGAGAAGCTTTCCTGAAAATGGGTGCATAAAAAGAGGCCATAAGAAATGGGTATCCTTTCTCACAGCCTCTTTTTCATGCCATGCAAAAAACTCCTGATTCGTCCCATGCTGATGCGCGGTAGGGCTCAGGCGTTCAGCTTCGATGAATCGGCCAGGAGCAGCCGCCTAAGCGGAATATCTGTGTCGTCAAGGAAGAACTGGTATAGCCATAGTTGCCACCAGGAGGTCTGGCAGGTCATCTTCAGGAGTTCTTTATGAAGTTTTGACGCGTCGGAGAGTTCTGATTCATATGAGGAAGTTCTTCCTGTCTCCCGCCTGTCCCTTGATAAGGTGTGTGCACGTAACAGGCAGGGAGGCCGGCGCCTCTTCCGGGCCCCTCAGTTCTCTCTGTCTATATAATCTCTTTAAAATAAAAAAGTTCTCATGGAAAACAGTGTTTCCTGATGACCGGTCATTAGCGGCGCCGGTTCCTTTTCTCCACGAGCCGGGATTCTACGCTATCGCCCAGAATGACGACGCCGAAGGAAGGCTACCTGGTGTCTGTCATCTCCTCTGACTGTCTGATTATATCCTGCTCATCTTTCATGCTACAAACCTGTACTTTCGTACAGGTTTTTTTCCTGTCCATTTTTAGTAAAATAAAAGTAAGGCCGGGATCCTTGCGGAATACCCAGAAAACAGGAAAGATGCGTTTTCTATGAGACAGAATCATTCCGCCTTGACAAAGAAGGTCCTGCCCCTGCTTCTCTGTACCGCCATCCCGTCAGCAGGGGTGGGACTTTCGGCAGAAGCGGCGCAAACGCAGGGAGGGGATGCTGTCACGATCGAGAAATGCTGAAACCGCAGCCCATGGGAAATCCGCATTCTCAGCAGGATCGTGCCGGTGCATACGTCGAGCTGCGGCGGCATAATCAGTAAAGAGATTCCCAGAAACAGGAGGTGTCTGGTAATGAAAGAGCCTGGCAAAATCAAATGGATGAGGCTTATCAGGGGTATCTTTTTAGGGATCCTGCTGGTCCTGACGATGACTCCGGCGGCCCTGGGGGCCCAGAAAACAGTGTTGGTCCACAATGTAGACGAAATGATGGAATCACTGGCGGACAATACGGAAATCGTTCTGGCACCGGGCGAATACAATCTGTCAAACTGGCAGGAGAAAGGATTTTCAGAGCGGCTGCTTCACTACTCCGACTACTATGATTCGGCCCCTGCCGGTCTGTATCTGGGCGATGGTTGCACACTGGACATTGCCGGGTTCGAGGATCTCACCATCCGGGGATTGGATACGGAGACCATTACTGCAGAAATTGTTACAGAATTCCCCTATACGCCGGTACTGAAATTCGTCAACTGCCGAAACCTGAAACTGTCCCACCTCCGGATGGGCCATAAACTCAAAAAAGGATTCTGTGACGGCGCCGTGCTGAAACTGGATAGCGTCACTCATATGACCATGGATCATATGGACCTGTACGGATGCGGAACCTATGGGTATGAAGCCAGGTTCTGCAGCAGCATTCTCCTCAGGGACAGTGTAATCCGGGAATGCAGCTACGGTTTAGTGTCCGCCACAGACTGCCAGGACCTGAAATTCCTGCGGACCACCTTCAAAGATATGGAAACGGATCTTCCCCTCTTTGCTCTGATCCGCTCCCGGCTGGAGCTGACCGACTGTACCTTCCGGGATGTACGGGGAATCATCGACAGCCTCACCATGACTGGCGGCCATATCAGTGAATCATGAAAAGACCTTCCGGTGCATCAGAACTTTTAAAACCTGCTGGCAGGTAAAAAACAGCCTGATGATGTAAGCGGGTCCCTGACGACCATCATTTACATCATCAGGCTGTTCGGGTGGAGGGCCGGAAGGTGAAATACAGGAAAACAGCGGGTCCTCAGACAGTGGAGCAGCTGCATGAATGAGTGCGGATCCCGCTACCGTCCCAGCAGGGCGATCATCAGGGTCACTGCCCCATCTACCAGCAGAGGAACGGCTCCGGTAATGTAGGCGGTGTCATCATCCATGCGATAGTACATCATGTAGGCTGTAAAGGCGATGAGAGAAGCGGCAGCCACGGCGGCCCAGGTGAGACCATAGGCAGTGCCGGCAAGGCCGCCTGCTTCATGGAGCACGCCCAGTACCATGATTTCCATGAGGGCCCAGAGAACGAGAAGGATGAGTTCTGTGGTCGGTTTCCGGCCGAAAAGTTTGACGGAACCGGCAAGAAGGATGAAATATACCAGAAGGGCCAAAGCCAGGAGCATGGTCCCTCCGGGCCAGGAGGGCGGCAGGGGAAGGCCGTGAATGCCGTGGACCGTCAGGGCGGTGCCGGAAAGGCCAAAGACTGCAAGGAGCAGGAAAAGCAGGGCCGAGAGGGCCCCTCCGCTTCTGGCATCGGGCCGGAAGGCCGTCAGCCACCAGCCTGTATAAAACAGGGCACCAAGGCTCAGGAGAAACTGCCCTGTAATGATTTCTGCATATGCTGTAAGTCCAAACATAGTATCCCTTCTTCTTTGTGAAATCCTTTCTTTTCCTATTGTAGTCTTTTTTCTGGAATAAAGGGAGAAATGCATGTAAAAAGAGCCTGTGAAAAAATGTAAATCATTTCTTCACAGCCCCTTTTTGATGTCTTTTTGTGTCAATGACAGTAAGCCGCTCGCCCTCATTGTCATCTCGAGCGGAGCTCCATGTCGTTAACAGGGAAAAGGGTTCCAGGCACTATAGAGACTCTGAGTCGAGAGATCTCCTGCCACCGTCCCGGTACCATTAGGAAGTGAGATTTCTCCACTCTGTGGAGACTCTGCATAGAGTCTCCAAGTCAGCCGAAGTTGGCCTCTAGCCTGCACAATAAGAGACTTTCCTATTGGCGGCTGACCGGCTCCGGTCGAAATGACGGTGAGGCAGGATGTCATCTGTGTCATTTCTTCACAGCCCCTTTTTTATACAGGCTCTTATCTGCTGTTTTTCGCTGCATTAAAAACGGTCTGGAAGGGCACCTGCTTTTCTTCTGCCCGCTTCTTCACCGATTCATATTCCGGATAGCGCCGTTTTTCGCTGCCCAGAGTCACTTCCTTCACCTGGACCCGGCCGTAGGCAGTGTCCACTTCCTTTTCCTCCCGATGAAGGATGGAGCGCATGAGAGGCGCCAGCTCGCGGATGCCGATGGTGGTGGTTTCGGAAAAGAGGATGTTTTCCATGGTTTCTTTCCTGTCTTCCCTGCAGATCACCGTGAGTTCATAGGCCGGTCTGTCCTTTTTCATGTAGATAGGGGCGAAATGGACGTCCAGGGCGCCGGCATCCATCAGTTTTTTCATGGTATAGCCCAGCACTTCGCCGGAAGCGTCGTCGATATCGCTTTCCAGCTTGACTACCTGGTCTTTTTCCCAGGGCCCTTCTGCTTCATCAATGAGAATGGCCCGGAGGATATTGGTCCGTTCTTTATAGTCCCGTTTTCCTGCGCCCAGACCTGTTTTCAGAACGGTGAAGGAGGCAGGCAGCTCATGGGAGGTGGCCAGAGCGGCAGCAATGGCAGCGCCGGTGGGGGTCACGTATTCCCCTTTGGCGTCCATGATTTCCAGAGGCATGTGATAGGCGGTGACAATGTTCAGCGTAGCCGGCACAGGCACCGGAAGTACACCGTGCTGGCAGCGGACAGTGCCTCTGCCTTCCGAAAGTTTCGGTACGATCACGTTTTTGATATGGAGGCTGTCAAAGCATACGGCCGCAGAAATGATATCCACAATGGAATCGATGGCTCCCACTTCATGGAAATGGACTTCCTCTATGGGAAGGTTGTGGGCTTTGGATTCCGCCTCTGCCACAATGCGGAAAATCCTCTTTGCCAGAGCCCTGGCAGATTCGGTCATGTCCGTGCCGTCAATGACCGCTTCCACATCTTTCAGATGGCGGTGTTCGTGATGATGGTGCCCCTCTCCATGGTCATGATGGTGATGGTCTTCATGGCAGTGGCAGTGCTGTTCTTCCTCCTCATGATGATGGCCCTCTTCATGGCAGTGGCAGTGGTGCTCTTCCTCTTCATGATGATGGCCTTCTTCATGGCAGTGGCAGTGATGCTCTTCTTCCTCGTGATGATGGCCCTCTTCATGGCAGTGACAGTGATGCTCTTCCTCATGATGGTGGTGGTGCTCTTCATGGACCTCTTCCCTTGCTTCCGGCAGGGGGCCGTAGAGATAGGCCATGTCGTGGTCATGGTTTTCATGTTCTTTGTCCAGAATCACGTTGAAATCGCAGCAGTCAATGCCTGCTTTCTGCACCCTTCCGATTTCCACCGTAAAGCCTTTGGCGGGAATGGAAGAAAGCGCCTTGTCCAGCGCTTTCCGATCTGCGCCCAGGTCCAGCAGGGCTGCCACAAACATATCCCCCGCAATACCGGAGGCTGCTTCCAGATATAATGATTTTCCCATTTACACTTTTCCCCTTTCTGCCAGTCTGTTGATCTGGGTGGCCACATAACCGGCACCGAATCCATTGTCTATATTGACGGTCACTATGCCATTGGCACAGGAATTAATCATGGTGAGGAGGGCAGAGAGGCCGTGGAAACTGGCGCCATACCCCACTGACGTGGGCACTGCAATCACCGGATTTCTCACCAGGCCGCCGATGACCGAGGCCAGGGCCCCTTCCATACCGGCCACTGCAATGACGCAGCTGGCCTTGCGCACCCGTTCCTCCTGGGACAGGAGCCGGTGGATGCCGCTGACCCCTACGTCATAAATCCGTTCCACATGGCTGCCGAAGTATTCTGCCGTCTGGGCCGCTTCTTCCGCCACCGATATATCGGCAGTGCCGCCGGTGCATACAGCAATGCATCCGATATGGTCCTTCTCCTTTTCCTGTTTCAGAATGTGGGAAATAGGATCATAGGAAATGGAAGGCAGCACTTTCTTCACCAGTTCATACTGGTGAGGCGAAGCCCGAGTGCCGAAGACTTCTCCTTCCGTTTCGTAAAGTTTCTTAAAAATCTGCCCGATAAAGGCGTCAGACTTACCCTGGCAGTATACCACTTCCGCAAAGCCGGACCGGGCTTTCCTGTCCGTATCCAGCTTGGCAAATCCCATTTCTTCATAGGGCCGGTCTGCCGGATTTTTCCGGAGAAGCGCCTCCGCTTCTTCCGGGCGCAGGGCGCCGGAGGCTACCTTCTGCAGTATATCTTTCATATCCATGATGAAATCCTTTATGTGTACATCAATGACAATAATGGGTGGACTGGCGGGACGGTAAAGGCCGCTGTCGGCTATCCGCTGACCCTATGACACAGAAAGGCCAATCCCGTAACGCTGACTTCATACTCATCGCCCCATAGGGCGATACCACAACCTTCAGCGCCGCAGGCGCTGTCAAACTTACGAACCCTCCGGCCTTCAGGCCGGTCCATCTTAAGAACCTTTACGCCGAAGGCGGCCCTTACAGCACTTCGTCCATGCTGCCCATGCGGTAGCCCTGAAGGTCCATGGTGACATAGGCAAAGCCCAGGCTGTGGAAGGTGCGCACCACTTCCTCGTGGATGCGGAAAAGTTTCCACAAATCCTCAGGCAGTACTTCGATGCGGGCCAGATTTCCTTCATGAAGCCGCACCCGGAACTGCTTGAAACCTTTGGAGAAAAGGAAATCTTCCGCTTTTTCCACCATGGAGAGCTTGTCCTCTGTAATGGTTTCTCCATAGGGGAAACGGGTAGCCATGCAGGCAAAGGACGGTTTGCTCCAGGTGGAAAGACCCGCTTCTTTGGACAGGGCACGGATGTCTGCCTTGTAGAGGCCGGCATGACGGAGAGGGCTCCTGATGCCAAGTTCCCCAAGGGCCTTGAGCCCCGGCCGGTACTGGGAGGCATCATTGAGGTTCGTGCCGTCGATGACATAGGCAAAGCCTTCCTTTTCCGCGATTTTCTTCAAGGAGCTGAAAAGGAAATGTTTGCAGAGATAGCAGCGGTTCGAAGGATTTTCTGCAAATCCTTCAATGCCGAACTGGTCCATTTTCACCACTTCCTGCCGGATGCCTTCCCTGCGGCAGTATTCAATGGCGTCTGCCACTTCCCTTTCCGGCACGGAAGCCAGGTTCATGGTGACTGCCATGGCCCTGTCCCCCAGCACCTTCCCTGCTTCATGCATAAGGTAGGTGGAATCCACGCCGCCGGAAAAGGCCAGCACCACGCTGCCCAGCTGTTTCAGATATGCTTCCAGATGATCCTGTTTTTTCTGTAATTCTTCTGTTACCATAGGTTTCTCCATTCTTTAGAAATACTGATCCGCAAGACTTCCGGCGCCAGCCGGAAGGAACGAGGGCGGTTTCTATTCATTTCATTATTATACCATCCACCGCCCCTTTGATGACAGTCCATGAAGAAGGAGAGGAAGGCTCCTTCCCCGAACGCAGCCGGAAAGCTGTTCTTATTATACAAAGCTGAAGCCTGCTTCAGGCAAGCCGCAAAGCTATCTTAGTTTCCCCCTTTCCCTTTTTATGGTATAATTTACTTGAGAAATATTATCATAAAAGGAGGACCATCATGGGTACCCTGTTAACTATACTGATTACAGCAGCCATTGCCGGCTGGTTCGGCTACAGCCTCTACCGCATGTGGCGGGGCGCCAGCGGCAGGGACTGCGCCAGCTGCGCTTTAGGCAGCGGTTTTGATTACGCCCTGTACAATGATAAAAAGGCGGCGCCTCCCAAAGCGGAATTCGTCACCGCCGCCGGCCACCACATTATCGTGGATGAAGCAACCGCCAGGATGCGGAGAGAACGGATCCGGAAAATGATGGAAGGACGGTAAGTCAAAGAGGCAGCGGAGAAGTGTTCATCATTTCTTCCCTGCCTCTTTTTTCATGCCCAAAAGAGACTGTGGAGAAATCTCACGCCTCAAATGGCAGAAACGCTGCTCCGCCCTGCCGTCATTTCGACCGAAGCCGGTCAGCCGCCAATAGGAAAGCCTCTTATTGTGCAGGCTAGGGAAGCACTGATTAATTCATAGAGTTTTCTTTTATAAGAATTTTTATGCACTGTTTCGTCATGGGCTTCCTTAAATAGCTCGCTATTCGCGTCAGCCCATTCCTCGCATTGCATAAAAATTCAAGAATAAAAGCAAACAATGATTTAATCAGCGCTTCCCTAGAGGCCAACTTCGGCTGACTTGGAAACTCTATGCAGAGTCTCCACAGAGCAGCAAAATCTCCCTCTCCCATGGTATGCCGCAGGCAGGAGATCTCTCGACTCAGCGTTTCAATAGCCCCCGAGGTTTTTACCCCCATACCGCCATGTCCCCCCGCTCGAGATGACGGTGGCGGCAGGCTGCCTACAGTCATAGGGTGGTCATAAAAAAGGGCTGTGAAGAAATGATGACCATTTTTTCACAGCCCTTTTTCAAAAGAGAGTATCAGATGAGGATCATGCTGCCTGCTGCCAAAAGGAGGCAGTAGGTGACGCGGTTGAACATTTTCTGGTTGATCATATCGTGAATTTTATTTCCCAGATAGATGGCAATGACCAGAGGAATCACGCCCAGGCCCAGAAGTTCAAAGAATTCCGTATTGTAAAGGCCTTTTTCATAATCATTGAACATGAGTACCAGGTTCAGAATGGTCCACACGGAAGCCACATTGGCGCGAAAGGAATCCTTATCCCGGAAGGTAGCTACCAGGTATACCACCAGCAGGGCACCGCCGGAAGCAAACATGCCATGAATGACGCCGGCCCCCAGAAGAACAGGGATGGCGATCCAGTTCGGCAGGGCGGAAGCGCTCTGTTTGAAAATCAGGCTCTTCAGCGCTGCCCCTACGATAATGGCACCGTAAAGAGGTACCAGAATCTGGGGATTCACCACGTTGTAAAGGTGAATACCGATGGCCATTCCCACCAGCATGAATACCACAATGCGGAGCAGTTCCTTCGGGTTGATGTACTGACGGTTCTGATACATCAGGAGTGCGCACACCAGCCAGCAGATGGCATTAATGACTGCTTTAGCCATATCCGGTCCATAGAGAAGAATGGTTGGTGGAATGGAGAGCATGACTCCTGCAAAGCCGGTCAAAGCCTGCACGATATTGGAAATAAACACGGCCAACATAAAGAGGGCTAATTTAACAAATTCAGGAAGCATCATTAAGTCCATACAAATCACCACATTTCTTAAAATTTCTGTCATCCCGGGGAATGCTTCGTCCGTGGAAACCCCGGCGTTTCTTTTGATGGCACCATTATAACCCCGGTTTTCACGGAAAAAGCCCCTTTTCTCAAACAGTATAAACCTATCTAATTATATCATTGAAAATGGGACTACCCATCACTTAATTAGATTGACAATGATTCTGCCATTCTTTACATAAAATCATAATGATGCGTCTGTATGATTTATCATCATAATAGATTTCATGGGCCTTCCCGAAACAGCCCCTTCAATTTTCGTCATAAAGAAATTGACTCATCCTCTATTTTCCCTCTCCCTTTCCGCCCTGTTATAGAAATTGTTTATATAGAGTGCCAGTTTCTTTGGTACCCCTTGACAAGATTTCAAAATGCCCCGTTTTGTCCCTGCCCGTTTCCTATTCGCCCTGTTTCCTGTATAATACAAATATCATCATTCCATTTACCATGACCGGGAAAGCACCTATGCATTGAGAGAGTCCGGTTTCATACCAATGAAATCCGGCAGTCTTTACCAGGCTGCTTCCCGAAAGCGCAGAAGCTGCGCAGAAAGGCGTCCTATGTCTGACAATACCATTCCGTTTCCCCAGGGAAACCGCACAAAAAATGTAAAAGCCGATATGTTTGAAAAATACATGAAAGACGAAGGGCTCAATTTCTTCCGCCGCCAGGAAACCCATGATTCCTACGACACCATCGTCTTCATGACCGCCATTCCTGCCGGAAAGCATCATAAGCTGGTGGCCGCTGTCATCACGGACAACAGCATGTACACCCTCCTCCGGATCCATCTGGGCACCGCCCCCAAGGGCCCCGCCAGAAAGACCTTCCTTGCCTTCCTGAACGACCTCAATGCCCACCATGCCATCGTGAAATATTCCATCGGCTCCGATGAAAATGTATTCCTGGACGTCACCTTCACCACCCGTCCGGAAAACTTCGACCCCGCCACCATCCGTACCACCATGGACATTGTGGTCTACCAGCTCTCCCAGACCTATGACGACATCGCCCGCCGGCTGGATAAGCCGGGAGACGAGACAAACGGATTCTCTCTGTAAAAAAGGGGCGGCAAAGCCGCCCCGGGTTCAGAGGGTTCAGAAGGTTCAGAGGGTTCAGAGGGTTCAGAGGGTTGTGGATTGCCCTGCGGGCAATGCTTATAAAGTCAGCGTTACGGGATTTACTTTCAGTGTCATATGGCATGAAAAGCATTCTGCTGATTGGCTCGCTGCGCTCGCCTCCCCCTATCCGGCTTCGCCGGACTTCCCCCTATTCAGGGGGCAGAATAAAACACCTCGAAGCCTCGCTTCGTAAGCGGCTCTACAGTAAGCACGGGTTATTGTGCCACCTCGAAAAGGAACTGGATTCATAGGGGAGCTTTGCGACCCGCGAATCCAGTGACATGCTTCCCACCGGGCAAGGTGGTGGCGCCAGCCACCAAAGGGGGAATGCATTTTTCGCCCGCAGGGCGGTTGTAAAGGTTTTATCATAAGAGGGCGCCTTCTATAAATGTAAGGCGCCCACCACAACCCTCAGCGGCAGAGCCGCTGTCAAACTTTAGAACCCTCGGGGCGATAGCCCCGTCAAACTTTAGAACCCTCAAACCCCAATGGGGCTTGTCCATAAAGCGCCTGAACCTCCCTTGCTTTCGGGAATAGCCATCACCACCGCAAGTATCACTCAATACAAAAGGAGACTTTTCATGATTCGTCCTATTGTCAAAGATATCCTCTTCCTCCAGCGGAAAGCCGAGAAGGCCGGCCGGAAGGACCGTGCGGCTGGCCGGGATCTTCTGGACACCCTGGCCGCCCACAGCGACACCTGCGTGGGTCTGGCAGCCAATATGATCGGCGTTTCCAAAGCCATCATCGCCATCCGGGATGAAAAACGTCTCCTTCTCCTCTACAATCCGGTCATCACCATGCATTCCCTCACATATTATGATACAGAAGAAGGGTGCCTCTCCCTTGCCGGAAAGCGTCCCTGCCGGCGCTATGACTGGGTGGAAGTGAAATATGAGGATGAAGACTTCCACAAAAAGAGAAAACGGTTCCAGGGCTTCACTGCCGAAATCATCCAGCACGAAATGGACCATCTGGAAGGTATACTGATATAGAAAAAGCACGTCCCTGGAGACGTGTTTTTTTGATGAACCATTTCCAATTTTTTCAAAGCATGGCAGCCCTATTAATAGTATAATAAAAGGGACCATCCGGAGAATCAATGATCCGGATTTAGTAGGAGGAACCATGAATATTTCCATCATCGGCGCCGGAAGCACCGCACTGGCCGGAGCCGCTTATTTTAATCTGAAAAATGTGCCCTGTCAGGTGTATGTGAGAAACCGCATCAAAGCAGCCTGCTGGAACCAGTCTCCCCTCACAGTAAGAGGCAAAATCGACACATCCCTGTACGTCCCCTTTACCACAGATTTAAAAAAGGCCGTGGAGGAAGCGGACATTCTCATGGTATGCACCCACGCCACAGACCATGAGAGCGTCGTCGAAGAAATCGCCCCCTTCCTTCATGACGGGCAGTGCCTGCTTTTCATGAACGGCTGCTGGGGCGCCATCAAGGCCTGCCGCCTTCTGTCCAAACAGCAGGATGCCCCGTCCATTTCCATTGCGGAAACTGCCAATATGCCCTTCATCGCCCGCCTCTCTTCCGATTACAAAACATTGGAATTCAAGGCCATGAAAGAAGAAATCGGCTATTCCTGCCTTGGTGAAGAAGGAGAACTGAGCACCCTTCTGCATTTGATGGCGCCCAAGGTGAGCCGGGTCGCTTCCCCTGCCTCCACCTCCCTGTCCGCCACCAATCCCATCATCCACGTGACAGCCTGCCTCTTCAACATGACCCGTATTGAAAACGGAGAGAAATTCCATTTCTTCGGTGATTCCCTTACCCCAAAGGTGGCTGCCTACATGGAAGCCTGCGACCAGGAACGGATTGCCATAGGGAAAGCCCTGGGCCTTTCCCTCTCCTCCCTTCTGGACGTGCTCAACGCCTCCTGGGGAGAGAAAAAGGAAAATCTCTACGACGCCCTTACGGAAAATCAATCCTATAAAACCGTCATGGGACCTACGGACCTCAAGGGCCGCTACCTTTCCGAAGATCTTCCCTGCGGCATGGGAAGCCTTCGGGATCTGTCCGATATGATGCACGTAGAGGCCCCCCATATCAGAAGTCTGGTGGATACCCTGTCCCTCTACCTGGGAAAACCCTACACCCCCTTCCTGACGCCCCAGGATTTACGAGTGATTAAAAGTCTGAAATAAAAGGGGCGGCAGAGCCGCCCCGGGTTCAGAGGGTTCCGCCCGCCAAAGGCGGGCTGGTTCAGAAGGTTCAGAGGGGAGGGTGGACGGCTCCTGCGGAGCCGAGGGTTCTTAAGGTTCTTAAGTTTGACAGCCGCCTTTGGCAGCTGAGGGTTGTGGATTGCCGCTTCGCGGCAATGGAATTATGCCGCCTTGCGGCATACCATAGGCCCTCTGCACCAGCCCGCTCTGCGGGCGGAGCCCGGGCGAGAGAAGCGCCTGAGCCCTCTGCTTTTGTAAATACATCATGCCGTCGTAGAGCCCGGAGGCAGCGATAAGCACATATCGGACAGCTTTCCCCAGTCTCACGAACCCAGTCAGCGGATAGCGGATACCGGATACCGGATAACGGATAGCGGACAGCGGTCCCATCAGCTCACCAAAGAGGAGGATATCTATGAAAAAACTATTAGCACCCATACTTGCTGCCTGCCTTATGGTGGGCGGGGAAACCGCATTGGCGGAAAACTGGATCCCCTTCCAGGACTCCGATACCACTCTGGTGGATACGGATTCCTACGTGGACAGCGGCCTTCGTTCTTCCCTGTCTATCAAATCCAAAGCCAAAGAGGGCGACACCATTTCCAATATTGAATTCGACAAAAACCACAGGACCTACCGGGTCACGGAAATGAAAACCCTGGATGCCAAAGGCGCCGTTACCAACGATTTCACCTACAGCGACGACCCTCAGAACTGGAGCGCCCTGGTGCCCCATTCCTTCGGCATGAACCTGTACAGCCACTACGTGGAAAATCCCCTTCCCCGTTTTACCAATCCCCAGTGGCTCGTCATTTATAAAGAAGAAGGCGTCCGTTTCCACGGAAGCACCTATGACGTAGAAAAAAATACCATTTCCTATAAAGACGGCTACGCCACCTTCTGGATCCGCATTTCCTACCCCTGGAAAGACCAGAACTTCTCCTCCGTCATTTACCAGGTCCGCATGGACGTCCCCCACAAACGGATCCAAACCCTTTCCATGACCCGCTACGACTACGACGGTAAAGTCCAGAGCCACGGCGCCGGCAGCAGAGACCGGGAAACCATTGCTGAAGGCTCCCCCATGGAAAAGGTGCATGCTTACATTAATAAAGAACTGCTGGCCGGACACATCCGCATGATGTCGTCGCTCTAAGGGGCCTTTATGGGGGAGGGTTCTTAAGATGGACCGGCCCTATGGGCCGGAGGGTTCGTAAGTTTGACGGCCTTTCAGGCCGAGGGTTGTGGTGGCGGCTTCGCCGCAGTTTAAAAAAAAAGGGGGACCGCATTCCCTCGGGCGAAGCCCGGTTGTTAGGTTTTATCATAAGAGGGCGCCTTCTATAAATTTAGAGGCGCCCTCCACAACCCTCAGCGGCATAGCCGCTGTCAAACTTAAGAACCCTCGGGGCCACAGCCCCGTCAAACTTTAGAACCCTCAAGCCCGTCAGGGCTTGTCCCTATGGAGCCCTACAACAACCCTCGCGCCAAAGGCGCGTCAAACTTAAGCCCCTTAAGAACCTTCGGCCCAGTGGGCCGTCAACCCTCAAGCCCCAAAGGGCGCCAGGGCGGTTGTATGGTTTTCGCCGCCAAAGGCGGTATAAAAAATGGCGCCGAAGGCGCCGTACCTCGCCAGCGCAGCGATACTATATAACTCCCGAGGGCGGGAGCCCTCAACCCGCCTGTAAGGCGAAGCCGATCACAG
>ENA-UOJC01002092-UOJC01002092.1-human-gut-metagenome-genome-assembly--contig:-C104-NODE-2092-length-22997-cov-9.762226_pt1 | contig 22997 bp, 20 predicted proteins | sample MGYA00242339_ERZ723886 | MGnify/ENA metagenome assembly ERZ723886 | reverse complement strand
TTTATGCCTTTTTGCGCCCGCCCCCCGTTGCGCCCGCCCCCTTTGCGCCGCCGGTTGCTTCCGCGCCTGTGCTGCACATTTACGCTGCCGCTGCGGCGTTCATTTATTCCCGTAGCGCGAACCTCTCCCGCCGCATTTTCCGCATAACAGCACAGGGCAAACACGGCACGAACCACACTCCTTTTTTAGTCAGAAACACCAGATGAAAAATCCGTTCCCCAGACTTTGCCTGCAGCAGCCCTCATACCCTCGCCGAAAAGTTCCTCTCATGCCCGCACCCGAAAGTTCTTCTCATACCCTCGCCGGAGCTTTTCCTCCCGCCCCGGTCGCAACAATTTCCCCTTTAAGCTTGACCTTTTGTTTTTGCCTGCTTATACTCTGTTCAAACATCAAAGGAGGTATCGTTATGAAAAATTTTGCTCTGACTCTCGCCTTATTGTCTGCCGCGGTTCTTTCCCCGGCTGCAACTCCGTCCCCCGCGCACGCTGCCGACACGCTGCCGGCTCCTGCCGCCCTTTCCCCCGCGCACGCTGCCGGCACGCTGCCGATTGCCTCCGCCCCGGACGCTCCTGCCGTGCCGCCTGCCGCTTTCTCGGCCGGTTCTTCCGCGGCGCAAAACCCGCGCGGCATGACTGCCCCTGCCCCGGAACAAAATCTCCTTGACGACAAAATCTACTTCTTCGCCCATGCCATGTGCATCGCCTGCAAAGACGCCTTTGTCTATCTTGATGCCAACCATCGCGACCTTAACATTCCGATTACGGATATGAAGTTTCACCACAATCTTGAACTCTACAAACAGTGCGTTAAAAAATTTAATATCCCCAACAGCGATCTCCGCCTGCCTTTAATCTGCATGGGAAATCATTACATTATGGGGTGGGAACCGGAAGACGGCGCCCGGTTTGAGGAATACCTGCAAAAATTCCGGCAGGAAACCGCCGCCGCCGGACATGCGGCCATTTCCGCCGCCGTGGACGAAGCCGTTCCCGGCCCTGCTCCGGAATTAAAGGAACCGCTTGCCGTTCCCGCTCCCGCAGCTTTCCCTGCCCCTGCTGCTTCCGCCCCGGCCGCCGCCCCGACTGCTGCGGCTGAAGAAACGTCAGGCGGCATCGCGGCCAGCCTTGAGGCGCTGAAAGGCTCCGAACCCATAGAACCAACGGCCATCGTCCGCGACGAATAGGCTTAGTCCGCATTCCCGCGCCGCCGCCCCTGCCATTCTGCCGCCCGGATGCTCTGATATCCGCCCGCTCTGGCGCCCCGTTCCCCTCCCTCACAAAAAATTTGAAAGGTCTCGCATGCTTACCGATATAGAAATAGCCAATCAGGCAAAACCGTTTAAAATCAGCAGGATTGCCGCAAAACTTAATCTGACGGCTGAAGACATCGAGCCTTACGGCAAATATAAGGCCAAACTGTCGCGCGCCAAGACTGCCGAACTCGCCTCCCGCACCATGACCGCCCGCCCTATCGCCGCTTCTGCACGCCTCTCCGAAACCCAGGCAGCCCCTGCCCCAAACGGCAGCCATCCTCTCCATACCCCGGCGCCGCGCGGCGCCCTCATCCTCGTTACCGCCCTGACCCCGACCCCGGCCGGCGAAGGCAAATCCACCGTTTCCATCGGTCTGGCCGATGCCTTGCAGCGCCTGAAAAAGCGCGTTGCCCTCTCGCTGCGCGAACCCTCGCTCGGCCCCTGTTTCGGCATCAAAGGCGGTGCTGCGGGCGGCGGGCGCTCGCAGATTGTTCCGATGGACGAAATCAACCTCAACTTTACCGGCGACATTCACGCCATCACCGCCGCCAACAACCTGCTTGCCGCCATGATAGACAACCACATCAAATTCGGCAACGGGCTGGGTATTGCCAAAGTCTTCTTCAAACGCTGCGTGGACCTAAACGACCGCGCCCTCCGCGAAGTCCGCATCGGCCTCGGCGGCAAGGCTAACGGCATTCCCCGCACCGACGGTTTTAACATCTCCGTCGCCTCCGAAATTATGGCGATTCTCTGTCTGGCCGAAGACCTTGCCGACCTCAAAAGCCGTTTAAATCAGATTGTTATCGGCGAAACCTCAGACGGTACGCCAATTTATGCCCGCGATTTAAACGCCGCCGGTGCCATGGCTGCCATCCTCAAGGATGCCGTGCTGCCCAATCTGGTACAGACGCTGGAACACACCCCCGCCTTCGTTCACGGCGGCCCGTTCGCCAACATTGCCCACGGCACCAGTTCAGTCATCGCCGCACGCACCGCTCTGGCGCTGGCTGATTATGTCGTAACCGAAGCCGGTTTCGGCGCCGACCTCGGAGCCGAAAAGTTCTTTGACATCTTTGCCCGCAAATCGGGGCTTTATCCCGATGCCGTCGTCCTCGTCGCCACGGTGCGCGCGCTGAAGATGCACGGCGGCGTTGCCAAAACGGATTTGAACGCCGAAAACCTTCCCGCCCTTGAAGCCGGATTTGCCAATCTCCGCGCTCACATCGCCAACCTCCGCCGCTTCGGCGCCGAGCCGGTCGTGGCTGTCAACCGCTTCGTATCCGACACCCCCGCCGAATTAAAGTTGGTGCAGAAACTGTGCCGCGCCGAAGGCGTGGAAGCCGTCGTTTCCGAAGGCTGGGGCAAAGGCGGGAAAGGCTGTGTAAATCTTGCTAAATCAGTACTTAACAGGATTGAGTTGAATCGGAATATGAACAGCGCCGCCGCACCTCTCTCCCCGTCGGCCGTACCCGCGTCCCCCGTTCTCCCCGCCTCATCCGCCGGCACCCCTCCTCCTGCATCTGCTCCGCAGGCCTCATCCGCCGGCACTCCTCCTCCTGCATCTGCCCCGATGGGCTCATCCGCCGGTTCGCTCCGCCTGCTCTACCCCGATGCCCTCCCGCTTGCCGACAAAATCCGCACCGTTGCCCGCGGCATATACAGCGCCGGACGGGTAACGTTTACTGCTGCCGCCCGCCGCGATTTGGCAAAGTTCACCCGCTGGGGCTACGGCCGCCTGCCGGTCTGCATCGCCAAAACCCAAAATTCGATTTCGCACGACAAAACGCTGCTCGGCGCCCCGCGCGGCTATACGTTCCCGATAACTGAAGTCCGCCTCTCCGCCGGAGCCGGCTTTGTCGTCGCCCTCTCGGGAGAAATCAACACCATGCCCGGCCTGCCCCGCCATCCCGCCGCCGAAAATATTGACGTGGACGAAAACGGCATCATCAGCGGCCTGTTCTGACCGTCTGCTCAGGCACGCTCCTCCGCCGCCCCGCCTCTCATCGCTCAGGCACGCAGTACCGCCCGCAAACAGCCCGCTCGGCGCCCCCGCCGCCCTGCCACTCCCCCAAAGCCCGCACCTTTTCTCCCGTCCCTCTCTCGTCCCTCTCCCGTTGCCCCGCCCTCGTTGCCCGTGGCGCTGCACCCCCGCATAAACAAGCGGATAACTGCCGCTTTTTTTTTGACACGCCGCCCCGCCGCCTTATAATGTTTTCATAAACCGCGGTTCTTGCCCTTTCCCCTGCGGAAAACCGGAAAAGAAAACCGCCGTCGCCATAAACGGCCGCCCGTGCGCCCGGACTTGAAGTTCAGGCCGGAAAACCGGCAGCCGCAGCAACTCTGGCCGCCCGTGCGCCCCAACCTGTTCTCCAAAGACCGGCGCCGCGCCGCCGCCAGCCAATGCCAACCGCCACAAACCGGGTGAAAAGCTTATGAAAAAGTCATTGTTTTATCTCATCTGTGCCGTCATGGGGGGGCTGATTGCCGCCCTCGGGCTGTTAATCGCCAAAAAATTCGGCTTCGCCGTTTCCGTCTCCGGAGCGGTAACCGCCGGGTTTGCCGTCGCTGCCGCAACCTTTGCCGCGCTGACGCCCGCGGTGCGGGAAAAAATCCGCCATGTCTGCTGCGATTTGGACTGGGCGGAAGAAGTCTGCCGCGGCTACAATGCCATTCCCCGGCTTTATCGCAAAAGTTTCTGGCAGCTCTTCGGTTTCATCAACCTTGCCTTTTTGTTCCATACCGTCAACTTTATGTGGGGCAACCGCGACTGGGCGGCGGTGCGCTTTGCCGTCGACCCGGCGCAGAGCCTGAGCGAAGGGCGTTTTTCCGCCTGGTGGCTGCAGGAGCTTTTGTTTGACGGCAAGATTCTCCCCGTCATCAACAATCTCTGGGCATTCGCGGGCCTGGCGCTGGCCGGCGTCCTGCTCGGTATTTACTGGAAGCTGCCGCAGCGCACCGCCGCGTTTGTCGTAACCGGGCTGTTTTTCCTCATCACGCCCTATACCCTGAGCTGGCTTTACTTCGCCCAAAATACGCTGGGCATTTTCTGGCTGCCGGCCATCGTGCTTGCGGCGCTGCTGCTTTCGGGCTGCCGCAGCCGCAACCTGAACGCCGTTTACGCCTGTAACATCGCCTCTGTTCTGTTGCTCGTTATGGCGCTCGGCACCTACCTGCCGGTCATTAATTTTATCGGCGTCGCCGTGCTGGGCAAGGTCTTCCTGCAAACCGTCTTTGCCGACATCAGCCTGAAGTGCGCGTTTAAACGCATTGTTCAGAGTATCGCCAACCTTACCGCCGCGCTGATGATTTACGCGTTTATCATCGTCGTCCTCAAAGACACCGGCATTATGCGCCCGGCCTACAACACCGAGCTGATGCCTCTTATCTCCCTTCCGGCCAAAATCCCGGCGCTGCTGGCGGTCATGGTCGAACAGTTCGCCGTGTCCCTGCCGTTTGCCGACCTGTTTTATAAGCTCATGTATCTCGCCATGGTGCTGACGGCTCTCTTCGCGCTGATTTTCCAAAGCCCGGACGTCAAAGCCGCCGCCCGCGGGCTGCTGCTGGTTCCGTTTATCCTGCTCGCATCCAAATTGGCGTTTTTCCTCTCCGTTCCTTCGGCGGAAAACCCCGCCCACCTGGCGCGGATAGATTTCTTCGGCCTGCCGCTGATATATGCGCTGGCGCTGACAACGGTCTTAAAACTCGGCGGCGCATATTTGAAACGCCTCGGCTACGCGCTGGCAATCGTCGTGATTTTCGCCGGCTTTGTCCGCGTCGCCTATGCGCTGAAAGTCTGGAAATTCGGCTGGGAGGCGGAAACCAAACTCGCCGAACGCATTATCACCCGGCTGGAAAAGCTGCCGGAATTTAACGTCAACGGGCATTACAAACTGCTGCAAATCGGTGAGCAGAGCCTGCGCGGCAAATATTATATCAGAAAGCCCGGCGAGCAGCCGAGCGGCGAACTGCTGGCCTGGGCATATTATCCCGCCGGCCGCGCCAAAGACGCATATAATTTCTATTATCAGGCAGATTTTCTGGAAGCCGACGCCGGGCTGGGCGAGGCCGTTGCCGCCAATCCGAACCTGCGGGAATATATTTTGAACCGCGCCCGCCCGTGGCCTGCACCGGAAAGCCTGTTCATCAGCGGCGAATACATCGTGCTGGTGCTGGACGACGCTGCCCTTGCCAAAGCGCAGGCCGCCCTTTCAGCGCAGCCGTAAGCCTCGCGCGCACCAAAGCGCAGGCTCCCCTGTGCGCCATAACTACACCCGTGACGCTGCCTTCGTTGCCCCACCCTGCGCGCCATAACTACACCCGTGGCGCTGCCACTCCGGCGCGCCTGCGGTTGTGCTCCCCGTTTCCATATCTCTTCTCCAATACTCCTCTCCCGACCTTTTCCCCAACGCTCCTTTTTTTCTTGACAAAAACGCCGTTTCGGCTATCATGTCTTTGTCAAAATAAAAATCTGTGAATTATCATCCCCATTATTTATCAACTAATAAAGCCCGCAAAGTAAAGTATGCGGCACGAAGATTATGAAACTCAAAAATCTGGATCAGGAACAGGAGTTTATCCGTTCCGCCGAACCCAAACAGCTGGTGGCTTACGTCGTAAACAACCGTTTCAGCGCCCAGGCCGAAAAACAGCTGATTAAACGAGGGATAACCGAAGCCAGCCTGTTCTATATCAAAGCTTATGGCTTGAAAGAACCGGCACAGGTAGAAGTTTTCCGTGCCAATCGCCCGCAGCTGGTGGATGCCGTGCTCGAAAGCGCCGCAGACCCGTGCCGGACAATTGCGCTGCTTCTCACTCACGGCGAATACAACACCGTGATGAAGTACCTCAAACGTCATGACGTGCCCCAGTATACCGAGCGGGATATCGTCTGGAGCGGCAGTGAAAAGGCCATCATCAGCCACATCAACCGCCACCGAATTTCCATGTTCGCCAAATACGACCTGATTATGCGCGGCAATCATAACATCATTATGCTTGTCATCGCCAAAGGCCGCCTGAACGAACGTGAAAAGCTGGCGTTGCTGACCCGCGGCACCTACGAAGAAGTCAACTTCCTCATTGAAACGCAATCCAACCGCAAAGAAGCGGAAAAACTGCGTCAAATGAAGATGATACGCTTCAACAGCCGCAAAAAGGTTGAACAGTTCATCGCCCGCCGCCGTTTTGTGCAGGAAGCCGAAGACTTCTTTTTCAAACACGGCGCTTTCTCATTGCTTGTCAAGTACGTTATGCACTATCAGATTCCGAACGGGCAGGAAATGATTCTCAAACGCGAAGACCGCCCCGAAATTCTGAGCTACCTGTCCAAACACTGGCTCTGCGAAGCAAGCGAGAAACTGCTCCTGAAACGCGGCATTCACGCGGAAATCAAGGCTTACATCAAAAAGCACTGTTTCCACGACGAGCCGGAAGTACATTTCGTCAAGCGCGGCAACCATCGCGAAATTATGCTCTACCTCGCCAATCACAGCCTTTGTGACGAAGCGCAGCGCGAACTGATTTACCGCCGCAACAACGAGGAAATCATGTACTTCATCAGCCGTTATCCGCTCGCGGACATTGCGGTTGAGGCGTTATGCAAATGCGGCAGCGATACGGCGTTTGACCTCTGGATGCAGGATTTGCCCCGCCGCCAAAACGGCAGCGAAGACCTCGCATTCGCATCGGCTAAAGCGGTATTTCACCGCCCGGCCGCCAAAACGAAAAACCCGGCACGGGAATTTCTCGCGGCCTCCCCGGCCTGGCACAGGCTGTAATGCCTTTATGCCCGGTTCGGCTGCCAACGCGGCACCGCCTGCTCAAGAGCCAACGCAACGCCGCCTGCTCAAGAGCCAACGCGATGCTGATTTGCCCGTTGGCCGGTGTTGCCCCGCTCAAGAAGCAACGCGGCACCGCCCCGCACAAGGGCCGACACTGTGCAAATCCGCTCATTGCCAAACAGCGCTGAGCCATCTCCAGCGCTGAGCCATCTCCGCGGAACCCGAAAAATTCCCGCCGATGAAAACTCCGATGACAGAAACGAACAGGCCGCCCGTGAGGGCAGCCTGTTTTTTTGAGCGCCCGTACGCTCTTCTTTCTCCCCCATCTCCACATCGCACGCTCCTCCCGTTCCGCACACGACAAAACCGCACACGACAAAATCGCACACGACAAAACCACACACGACAAAACCACACACGACAAAACCGCCCGCAGGCATCCCCCGCAGGCGGTTCATCTTATCTCGGCTCAGGTTTTTCCGCTGCTCTGGCACCGGATTACCCTGTCCGAGTATCGGCCTGAAGTAAAATTACTTCAATTCAACCTTAGCACCGGCAGCTTCCAGCTTAGCCTTGATTTCTTCGGCTTCAGCCTTCGGAGCGCCTTCCTTAACAGTCTTCGGAGCACCGTCAACCAGGTCTTTGGCTTCTTTCAGACCCAGAGAGGTAATGCCGCGGATTTCCTTAATAACGTTAATTTTGTTAGCGCCGGCTTCAACGAGGATAACGTCGAATTCGGTCTTTTCTTCAGCTGCGGCAGCAGCACCGCCGGCAGCCGGAGCAGCAACGGCAGCAGCCGCAGAAACGCCCCACTTTTCTTCCAGCATTTTCGACAGGTCGGCAGCTTCCATAACTGTCAACGCAGATAATTCTTCAACTAATTTGGCTAAATCGGCCATTTTTTTTCTCCAATTAAATTAAACTTATTATTCAAACTTTTTTATCATTACCACCCGGCAACAGCCGCTCTTTTCCCCCGTCTGCTTTCCCGTCCGTTCAATTCGGGCAGAAAATCCGCAATCCGGTCAAAAAAGCCCGGCCGATACCGGCCACACTCGTTAAGCTTACGCGGCTTCTTTCTCGCTGTAAGCTTTGGTAACGCGTGCCAGCGCGGCACCCGGAGCCTGCAGCAGGCCGATAATCTTGGCGCGCAGTTCGTCCATAGACGGAATGGTTGCGAGCCGTTCGATTTCTGCCATCGACAGAACGCCGGAACTCAAAGCGCCGCCGACAACCAGGAATTTCTCATTCTCTTTCGCGAACTGTACGCAGAGTTTGCATGCAGAAATCGGGTCGGAGGAATAAGCCATGATGGTCGGCCCCTTGAACAAATCGTCCAAGCCTTCGAATTTCGTACCTTTAAGAGCAAGACGGGTAATGCGGTTTTTGGTAACTCTCAATTCAGCGCCGAGTTCGCGGGCTTTCTTTCTCAATTCGCCCATTTCCGCTACGGTCAGTCCTCTGTAATGAGAAATAACCACAGCTTCAGAGCCGGAAATCAGTCCATTCATCTCGCTGAGGAGTTCAGCTTTTTCTTCGCGATTCACTTGCTTGTCTCCAAAATCTGATTTTGCGGCAACAGCAGCCTGTCCTTACAGTCGCCTGTCCCCGTAAAACCGTTTACAACACCTGCGCTTCCGCCCCGTTTTTATCACATCGCCTTGCAGTAAGCCGCCTTCCGCAGCCTCAAACCGCTTCCGCAGTCCCGAACCGCCTTCCGCAGCCTCAAACCGCTCTCGCAGTCCTGAACCGCCTTCCGCAGCATCAAACCGCTTTTCACAGTCCCGAACCGCTGTTCGGCGCCCCTTTCGGGCAATAAAAAAACCGGCGCAGTGCACGCAGCACCAAATCTGTCCGGAGGAGAAAAAATTGATTAATTAAATCTGTTTACTCCGTCTGCGCAGGAAATTAAGGAACCCGTCCGCACCGAAACTTTCGTCTGGAAAATTCTGTTTCAGAACTTTCTTTTCGAAAATTCCTCTCCGAAACCTTTACAGCAAAGCTCTCGCTCTGCCCTGCTCCGGGAATGCGTCCGGCCGCCGCCTGCGGTCTTGGACAGTATGAACAGCGCTGTTGCACGTTCTGCATCAAACCAACCAAACATTGCCCTGATGCATACCGGCGGCAGCTCCGCTCAAGTTGACTCCGTATTTAAATGATTCTTTTGCCGGAGTCAAGCTTTTTTTTCAACATTTTAAATACTGTCCGCCCAACAAACAGCTCAAACCGCCCCGCATAAAAAAACGCCCCGTCCCCACAACCGCCACACGAAAAACGCCCCGGAGTTTTCCCCGGAGCGTTCTTGACAAAACCGTTTCTTTTGAGCCGCCCCGCCGCCTCAGCATAACTGCCGGCAGCGACCGTACGGCTCAAAACAGCTGCTTACAGCGCAGACGCGTCAACGCGTACGCCGACCCCCATCGTTGAGCTGATGGAAATCTTCTTCAGGTAAGTTCCCTTCAGCGACTGCGGCTTAGCCTTCAAAATCGTTTCGATAAACGTTTTGGCATTGTCGTAAATTTTGTCTTCGCTGAACGAAGCCTTGGCAATACCGGCATGAACAATACCGTTCTTCTCAACGCGGAACTGAACTTCGCCGGCTTTTGCCTTTTTAACGGCATTGGCAACATCCGTCGTAACCGTCCCGAGCTTCGGATTCGGCATCAGGCCTTTCGGTCCCAGAACGCGGGCAACGCGTCCGGCCAGCCCCATCATATCCGGGGTAGCGATGCAGCGGTCAAATTCGATTTTGCCCGCCAGAATGGAGTCAACCAGATTCTCGGCACCGACGATATCGGCACCGGCAGCTTTTGCCTCATCGGCTTTTTCGCCCTGTGCCATAACCGCAACGCGGACGGTCTTACCGTTTCCGTGCGGCAGGCCGCATACGCCGCGAACCATCTGGTCGGCATATTTCGGGTCAACGCCGAGGTTGATTGCCAAATCAATCGTTTCGTCAAATTTCGCGCCTGCATTGGCCTTAACCAGCGCAACCGCTTCCTTCAAAGAGTAGCTCTTGTTCTTGTCTACGTTCTTATAGGCGTTTACTAATCTTTTTCCGGTCATCGCTTTACTCCGTTACCTGAATACCCATCGAAACAGCCTGGCCTTTGACCATATTCATCGCTGCTTCAACCGTTGAACAGTTCAAATCCGGCATCTTGGCTTCGGCGATTTCTTTCACCTGCGCCATGGTGATTTTGCCGGCAACTTCCTTGCCCGGAGTCTTGGAAGCGGATTTAACGCCCGCTGCCTTTTTGATGTAGTAGGATACCGGAGGCAGCTTGGTGATGAACGTGAAGCTCTTGTCCTCGTAAGCGGTAATGATAACCGGAGTCGGAATGCCCGGTTCCAAAGACTGCGTCGCTGCGTTGAACGCCTTGCAGAATTCCATAATGTTCAAGCCTTTCTGGCCCAGAGCCGGACCAACCGGAGGAGACGGGTTAGCCTTGCCTGCCGGAATCTGAAGCTTGATTAAACCTAAAATCTTCTTTTTAGACTTAGCCATTTTTAAACCTCAATTCTTAAATTGTTTTTTCCAAAGGTCCGTGGTCAGAACATGGCTGTTCCCCCACGGGATTAAACAAAGTTCCGCCCCCAAACATGACGTTTCCGGCGAAACCAAATATCGCCCCGTTTCAGCCGCTTGCCGCCAAAGAACCGACCATTCCGCCGCTCCTTTCGCGATTCGCCGCCTGTACAAGGCTTGGCTTTAATACCACAAAGAAATAAAATGTAAAGCTTTTTTTTCATTTTCCGCGCCGCATTGTCAGTTCACTGCTTTTGCCTGAAAAACGCGCTCCAAAAACTGCTGAAAAATAAGGTACCTTAATTTTCAACAATATTCAACAATTTATTTTTCAATATATACAACACGTTAGCAATAGAAACTTTTGATTATGTTAAAGGTACAATAATTATACGCAACAATACAAGAAAGGAAGAGAACAATGACTGACAATCAATACATTTTCTTTATCGGCGGCAAAGACCTCGAAATGGAAACCATCAAACAACTGCTCAGTGCCCATAACCAGCCGTATATAGACAAAAATCTCGGCTGGGGCGCCAAAACTTCGGCTTACGAAGCGGAAATCAGCCGGGCCGCCGCCGACGGTAAAACCCCGGTCGTCATTGAGCTGGAGCAAGACTGCAAATTGCCCGAAAACGCCATAAATATCGACCATCACAACCAAAACGCCGGCCGTCCGGCATCCGTCCTTCAAATCTGCGATTTGCTGGGAATTGAGAAAACCCGGGATTTGCAGCTTATCGGAGCCAACGATGCTGCCTATATTCCGGGCATGATGGAAATGGGTGCCGCGCCGGAAGAAATCGCCCGGGTGCGCCGCCGCGACCGGATGTGCCAGGGCATTACCGAAGAACAGGAAAAAGAAGCAGAACGCGCAATCAGTAAAAAAGAAGAAATCTGCGGCGTTACCATCGTCAGGATGGCACACTCCAAAACTGCCACGGTCGCCGACCGCCTGTTTGAAAAGGATAAACAGCAAAATCTGCTGATTCTCTCCGATGACGGCGAAGCCAATTATTTCGGCGATGGCAAACTCTGCAAAATGCTGCAAGGAAACGTCATTGGCGAACAGCCCGCCCCGTGGGATGCAAACCAGACCATCCCTGTTTATGACAATTTCGGCGGGTGGAACGGCGGAGCCGGCTTGGACGATGAAAACGGCAATGCTTTCTGGGGAGGTTATCCCGACCATGAAAAAGTGCTGAACTACATAGTCAGTTACAATCGTGAAAAACAGGAAAGAACCGCCGCCAAAATCAACGCCGCCAAATTGGCAAAAAACAACAGCGGCAGATAACCCGACACACGGACGGAATAAAACATTATATGTTCCGTCCGTCATTTTCAATTTATTGCACTCTTAACTTAAGGAAACATAAAATGAATGAAAAAATTCAGAAGACTGAAAATAATTTCGCCAAACGGACAGACGTTTTAGGCGTCTACAATGTAAATGGCGCCCAGACGACCATAAGCAGAGCCGAAGACGCCGATTTGGTCTTTGACATTGCCCTGAATGGCAAATTATTGTCTCTGGCGCTAAAAAGGTCACAGCATAATACCGGAAAGTCTCCCTATACCCGCTGCATGGACGGCGGTTGCGCCCCTGCGTACAAAGGGGAACATCTCGTTGACTATTCCCTCCGGTTTGATTTGGACGGCATTTCCGCCGGTGAACAAATTTCTTTTATTGGTGCCAAATACGATGAATGGAATGGCTCACCCATCCCGTCTTACGATGTAGATATAAAAAAAGGAATTCCCCAAAGCGAACATAAAAAAATCGGAGAAATGCTGAAAAGGCAAAATGAAGACATGGCTTTGATATGGAACAAATTTGTTTTGGATGCGGAACAGATGGTTTCCCAAAACAACGTAAAATCATCGGCATTCAATTCCAAACTGGCTGATTTTCTGTACAACGGCAGATAAGGCGATATGAACCCTCCGCAAAAATAAAACAGGCACGCCGAAATTCCGACAATCTTGCTCCGCCCGCTTTTTCTCTCGTGCCTGCTTTTCTGCCTGCACACGGTTTCCTTTTTCTCTCGTGCCCGCTTTTCTGCCTGCACGCGGTTTCCTTTTTCTCTCGTGCCTGCTTTTCTGCCTGCATGCGGTTTCCTTTCGCTCTCGTGCCTGCTTTTCTGCCTGCATGCGGCTTCCTTCCACTCTCCTGTCCCTGCCCCGAAATTTTCCGCTTGCCAAGTCCGCAAAAATATGCTATCCTTATTGCCGTAAAATTATAGATATGCCTATTACTAACCCCTAAATAATTAAATTATGAAAACAAAAATGAAAATGATGAGAAAAGCATTCCTGATAATGCTTCTCAGCGCAATGTTAATGTCATTAAGTTCGTGTATGAGCAGTTTTCCGCTTTTGGGCGACTGTCCGCCGCCTCCGCCGCATCACCATCCGGCAAGGTTCCACCGTCCCCCGAAACCGCTGCCGCCTACCCCGCCGACTCCGCCGCTTCGGCCGATGCCGCGCCGGTAGCTGCACGAACACCGAAAACAAAAAGGTTCTCCTGCGGGAAGAACCTTTTTTTATTGCCCGCCGCTTCCCCCTGCCAAACAAAAAAACTCTTGCCAACCCGCCGAAAAAAGAGTATAATTTTCTCAATAAACATTTTGCCGAGGTCGCTATGATAACCAATACGGAAGATTTCAAACTCTATTTATACTACAACTTCCCTACCGATATCGGTCATACACCCGGGACGGCATAACCGAAAATGCCGTAAATGCCATCCATTCGCGCCATGAAGGCAAATATGCCGTTTGGCAGAAACTGAGCTGCGAACCGTGGATAAAAGCCTTTTACGGCAACATCCTGCCGTCCGAAGTGTTCAGCGGCCAGCTGCCACCGGAGTTTCTCCGCGAACGTGCCATCAAACTGGTTCTGCAAAATCCGGTTTACCTGAACCGGGAAGTCCTCGCGCTGCGGATGCAATACCCCGTAACCATGCCCAATATGGTATATTCCGTCGTTCCCTTTCAGGAGCTGAAACGTTATGAAAACATACTCGCTGCCGCAGGATATGATGAGGACAACCTGGGCCATGCCTTAAACTGCAAAGAAAAGAGCCTGATTTTTGCCGCTAAGGCAGAAGCGCTCGGCATCCCCGAAAAAAATGCCAAGACCATTCTCCATCAGGCGGAAACCGTCAACTTGTTGGAACAGCTGGCTCTGCTAAACCAAAAAGCCAATCAGGCGCAGACCGAAGCAGAACGCGAACACGCCCTTAAACAACTGGACGCATTTATTGCCGTCAATGCCGAATATCTCTATAAAAACCGCCAACAAATCGATAACGTGCGGCATCGGCTTAATCAGGTTTCCGAACCCGCCCCGGACAAAGCCGCCACTCCCTCTGTCATGTCTGCGGACATTCCTTCCCCGACTATCGTTTCCCCGGACAACGCTGCTCCTGACAATGCTGCTCCTGACAATGCTGCTCCTGACAATGCTGCTCCTGACAACGTTTCCTCTGTTTCTTATTCGCCGCACCCCGATTTTTCGCGCCGCCGCCCCCAAGCGGATAAGAACCCCGGCAACAGTCAGACAGCAACAGCAGCGACAGCACCAGCGGCGACATCAACAGCGGCGACATCAACAGCGGCGACATCAACAGCGGCGCCAACGGCAACAACAGCATCAATTTTCCCCCGCGACATAGGAGCAGAAAACGAAACGACCTGCTATGGCATAAACCATGCCGACGCCGCCTTTGGCATTTACGACTATTTAAACAACCGCATGGATGCAGCCGTCGCAACGCAGCTGGAAAAACTAAACCGGAATGGCGCTTTGTCCGCCCCTTTGAACGCCGAGCTGCATACCGATACCGTTACCGCCTCCAAATCAGCTTCGTCGGCACAACTGAAAGCGCATATCCGCCCGCCGCATGATTTAATAAACTGGAGCAGCGACTACATCTCCCAAAGAGCCGCCGCGTCGCCTGCATGGCGCAAAGAAATGGCTCAAGCCGCAGAAATCGTTCATACCTCAGGCACAGATGCCCGCAGCCTGTCAGAATTCGCCGCCGCCCTGTCCCAAAACCTGCACGGTTTGCACATCGGCCGAAACCGAACAGAAAACCTGACCACCCTGGCTCCCGAGCTGCAGGAAATACGCTCCCGTATTAATCAGCGGCAAAATATCCTCTCCCGCCTTCACATCAGCGAATTGGAAAATCCGTATTTATCAGACGGCATATCGGGCCAAGCGCCGCAGCCGCATGACAATAATCGGCAAACCGACAGCAAACCCCATGACAATAATCGGCAACCCGGAAGCACCACCTACGGCAACAACCGGCAAACCGGCAGCAAACCCCACAGCCGCAATTGGCCGCCTGCCGACATATCATACCGCCCCGCGCCCGGAAAAAACCGCTAGTTTTCTTTTCCCTTTCTCTCGTCTGCCGAAAATACCGCACCTGCGACAGTCCCCAGACGTACACAGCGCAACAATGTGGCGCACCATCTGCGATGAAATCTCTTACAATAGAATCTTCTGCAATAAAACGTGCAAAATTAGCCCTTTAATGGTTTCAGCGCATCGCTTTCGCCAAACGAATACATATAATTGTACCCACTGCCCGCAATCAGCGCGTCCATCTGCTTGCCGAGCTTTTTGGTACGCTTGAGCATCGTAACATACATCCCCATCGCCTGAAATTCCCGCGCCTTATCCGCAACCTCGGCAAAATCGTCGGTCTGGTTATAGACCAGAATGACTCTTTCGCCCCGCGGCGGCACAAAGCCCTCTTCCTGCAAAATTGCGCAAATGCGTTCAAACCCGATGGAAAAACCGACCGCCGGCACCGATTCGCCGGTAAACTTGCCGATCATGTTGTCATAGCGTCCGCCGCCCGCCACCGACGAGCCGAACTTCGGGCTGACGATTTCAAACACCATACCCGTGTAATAGCCCATGCCGCGCACCAGCGACTTGTCATACACGACGTTAAAGCGCCCGTACGCAATCTCGCGCGCAAACCGCAGCACCTGCCGCATCTTCTCCACCACCGACGCATCGGAAGCAAACCCTTCCGCTGCCGCCAGAGCGCTCTCTTCATCGTCCGCCGCGCTGATGACCGCAATAAATTTCTCCACCTTTTCCGCTGCGTATCCTTTGCCGAGCAGTTCGTCTTTGACGCCGTCCAGCCCGATTTTGTCAAGCTTGTCGAAGATAATGCAGACCGGCATGACGTCATCGTCGCCGAACCCGGCCGATTTAATCATGTCCGTCAGCAGCCGCCGGTCGTTGATGCGCAGGGTAAAATCCGTAAACCCGATGTTGTCCAGCGCCGAAGTCGTTGCCGCAATCAGCTCCATTTCGGCATTGTTGGATGAGTCGCCGATAATGTCGATATCGCACTGGAAAAACTCGCGCAGCCGCCCTTTTTGCGGCCGCTCGGCACGAAACACCCGGTCAATCTGAATGGATTTGAACGGCATGTTCAGAAACTGCCGGTTATTGGCATAATAGCGCGACAGCGGCATCGTCAGATCATAGCGCAGCCCGCTGTCCACAAGGTCGTCTTCCGTCAGTCCCTCTTTGGCAAGGTCAAGTTTCTGCCCCCGCTTGAGGATTTTGAAAATCATCGCCAGGTTTTCGCCGCCGTCGCTTTTGTTCAGGCGCTCGATATCCTCCATCGCCGGCGTTCCGATTTTCTGAAACCCGTATTGTTTATAGGTGTCGGCGATTTTGCCCTGGACATAGTCGCGGAGTTCCGCCTCGTTCGGCAGAAAATCCTTGGTGCCTCTGACCGGCTGTGCGTTGATTTTCATAGCGTTGCAAATCCTCTTGTTGTAAATTGAACCGTAATCTTCCTTTTCTTACCCCATATCAAAAAAAAAATCAAATCAATTTTGCATATACCGCCCCGCTCCGTCTCTCCAAGGCACGCCCTCCAGCCGACGAGCACATTAAACCGCAAAATGCCGCCCCAAATATCTCTTGCAATATAAAAAAAAAGTACTAATAAAAAAACACTAAATAAATTATTGTGCCACATTAAAACTGAAAAAATTATGATGTCTAAAAAGAAAAACCAAAATTTAAATTCCAAAAGATTGAAAAGTCCATTGGAAGGTCGAATGCCTGAACAAATAATTCAATCAAGAAAGCTTACTCTTGATTTTAGCAGGCCTTATACAATTATTAAAACTCAATTTAATTATTCCGCAGCTGAAGATATGGCCTTAGAATTTGTCTACAAACTTGCGCCCTGTATTGCTGACAAACTAAACATCGATACCGGCAACGTAATTCTGATTGCCATTAGCAAGAATAACAAGGTTGTCATATTTTGTGAGAATAGCAGGTATCGGGATTGGCTTTACAACTTCTTCGAACAGCCATCTTTGGGAAGTGCTCAATTTTATGATGATGTAGATCCTGCATTGATTATTGAAAAGTTGGATATCCTTTTCGAACACTAACTTATTCACCGTATTCCCTTATTGGTAATACGGTGTTTTTATGCTCCAATTCGCACAATACACAATATAACGCCCGTTCCGGTTCACTACGTTCTGCCAATTTTATATCCTCTCGCTCCCATACGCACCCACTCTCCCGCCATACCAACCCCGCACATATCGTCCCGCTCCCTGCCCTCTGCTCCCCCTGCAAAAAAATTAAAACTAAAACTCTTTTGCACTTTAAATTTATATTTTTTTATGTTATAATAGGCAGGAAAGAAAAGAAGAGGAACCCAGAGTGAGGAGAACTGCCATGAAACGCCAGCTTTCGGAAATCGAAGCCCTGCTGAACGAAAAGTATTTTGAGAGCAAAATCGATATGATTCCGGCCAGCCTCAAAACCATCTATTCCGCCGTCGGCGGCAAAGATGTGCTGGTTGCGCGCGAACTGATTATCAACGACCGCGTTATGCTCGGCGTCGAATACACGCCTGACGGGCTGATTGCCGGGGCATATACGACCGATAAAAACGGCCGCCGCGTCCGGGTTGAAAGCAATTACGAAAAGACCGAAGCCAACCGCACGCCGCACAACCTGATTTCGGAACGTCTCGACGAAGTTGCCAAAACGCTGGCGCGCGAAGAAAGGGAACGCAAAAACGACGCCTCCTCCCTTGCGCCGGAAAAGTCCGCTCCCAAGGCCGTTGCCCAACGCAAATTAAGCGAAGATGAAATCCGCCGCATGAAACAGATGGAGGAATACAACAAAAACCGCCGCGGCTGCTGAACCGGCACACCGGTGCGCCGCACATCCCATTCCCGACACAAAAAGCGCTGTCCGTTACAGACAGCGCTTCTTAATTTTCGGAAACATTCCGCGTTGGCAAACGGCTCCGTGTCTAAACCTCAAACCGGTTCGAAACAGGCGCCATGGCAAACCACACGGCTATCAGCTCATTACCGGCTTGCAATCAGCTCTCAACCGGCCCGCTATCAGCTCTCAACCGGCCCGCTATCAGCTCTCAACCGGCTCACAGAACAGCTCATAACCGGCCCGCAATCAGCTCTCTACCGGCTCACAGAACAGCCTCAATACGGCCAGAAACATCCGAGCGAGCGATAAAACTCTGTCATCTGCGAACTTCCGTAACAGTGCAAAAAAGCGCGCATTTCACGGTTTAAACGGCGGCGGCGGACGTATGTTTTAAACAACTCTTCCCTGCCTTCACTGATAAGGTAGCGAAGTCCCGCATCGCTCAAAGCCTGCCGGTCGACATACCCGCTGAACATCTTCTTGTCGTTCCGGTCAATAAGCGCGCGTTCGCCCTCTTCCGACAGGCTGCAGCCATAACCATACAGCCAAAACGTCTGCCGGTTTCCGGAATTAATCAGCGCGCATTCCTCCTTGGGCGTAAGACGCAAGTCAATCTTGACCGCTGCATCTGCCGGCAGGTCGCGCAGCAATGCGCTCACGTCGCGGCAAAATGCATACTCTTTGAGTTTCGCCAGCCGGAAGTGCTCGCGGATTTCCAAAGCCAGCATCAGCTTGTCCTGCGGCCGGTGCAGAAGCGGCAGCAGAAAGTCAATTTTCTTTCTGTCTTCCGCCGTTGAACTGCCAAGCCCCAAAAAGAACAAAACTCTGCTGCCCAGAGGATAGCGTTTCAGATACGCCTCCAGTATGGTTTGCAACCTGCGCCGCACGGCTTCGGCCAGCGCTTCCGCACAAAGCTGGTGCCGTGCGATATACGCCAGCAAAATCTCATACCGTTCCTGCTTTTTGGCCGCGGTGCGCACTAAAAGCTCCTGAGCGTCTTCATACAGGGCATAACGGCTGAAATAAAATTCCAGCAGGCTCTTGTCCTTACGCTGCAACAGCGCCCGTTCGCCCGCCAGAGAAAGCCGGAACCGCGCAATAAGGCAACGTACCGCCTCCCCGGAGGAATGGCGGACAATTTCCTGCTGCACGTCGTTGTCCGGCGCCGCCTGCATCTGGGCGATTTCGCTTTCGGTAATCGCCGCGCTGCCCGTCAGATAAGGGTCGGCGGCCGCCGGCGGATTAAACAGCCGCACAAAGGCAGCCTTCAGCTCCGCATCGCCGAAAACGGAGATTTCCTCCAGAACGCTTTCCTGATTGCCTTTGTTGGCAAAAAAGTCCACTGCTGACATCCCGCTTGCAAGAAGCGTACTTTCACTAAAATTTCCCATAACGAAAAAAATTTTAAAGGGTAAATAAATTAGGTTAATGATACAATGCCATGCCTGTGCCTTTTATCGCCGTACGCTTAGCATACGCCAAAAGCCGAAACTTTTCCGCCTCTCCGCAAAAGCGGCCGTCGGAACGTTTCCCCGGTCAATAATAGACATAAACATATTTGTATGGATACCAGTTTACATCTTGCCGGACAAATTGCAACATTTTTTTGCCCCGGCGCCGTCCTTCTTCCTTTTTTCCTGAAAAAATGCCGTCAGCAGAGCGCCGCATTCGTCTGCCAGAACGCCCGCCGCAATCTCCGGCCGGTGGTTGCACGCCGCCGACTCAAAAAACTTTACGCCGTTTTCCACCGCGCCGCCTTTCGGATTTGCCGCACCGTACACCAGCCGCTTAATCCGCATCATCGACAGCGCCGCCGCGCACATCGTACACGGCTCCAGCGTTACGTAAAGCGTGCAGTCCCAAAGCCTTTTCTGCTCCAGCGAAATCGCCCCGATGCTCATCGCCACCGTCTCCGCGTGCGCCAGCGCGTGCAGCCCGTGTTCGGAAGTGTTGTGCGTTGCCGCCAAAACGCTCCCGTCCGCCGCCGCCAGCACCGCCCCGACCGGAACTTCGTCTTCGGCATACGCCCGCTGCGCCTCTTTCAGCGCCAGCCTCATATAATATTCGTCGTCTTTCGCCATTAAAACCTCTCTCTGCCGCCATGCCGCGCCCAGCAGCCATTGCCGCCAGCACCACCCGTACCCTTCCGATACAGTGCACTCAGCCTGCTGCCATGCCGCGCCCGGCTTTATTCTTTCGCCGGTTTTCCCCTTCTATACACCGGCTTTCGCCAAATGTCCAATAAAAAACACCTGCCCTTCAAACACCATCTCCTCAAACACCCGTTCTTCAATCGCCTGCTCTTCCCGCCGGCACCGCCTTCCCCAAAACGGACATCAAAACGCAAAAAAGCGCCGGTTCCGCAGGGTTTTCCCCCCACAGAATCAGCGCTTCATCATCAATTTGCCTCAGTTTTTATGCCGCTCCGGCTGCAGTATCCGCGGTATCCGGCGTATCGCCGTAACGGATATACCTTACGCAGCTGCCGGTAACAATCAAAAACGCAAACCAGACCAGACAGGAAAACCACGCCAGCCCCAGCGCTTTGAAATACGCGCCGTCATACAGTGCCGCCGCAATAATTACGCAACCGAAAAAGACCGAAGCCAGCATGCCGAGGATTCCTCCGTAACTGACAATTCGTGCCTTCAAATCTTTCCGGGCCGTAAACGCCGCAAGCGCTACAATGGCAATAACCGTAACCAGCCAGTTTCCGCACCATGCGCCGAAAGCCGTTTCATAAAGTTCTCCGGCGTCCCGGGGGCTTGCCGCAAATGCATACATAACGCTGACAAATGCTTTCGCCGTCAGGACAATCACCACTGCTGCCAAAACTGTTGCACAGAAATTTGACACAAATTTCACGATTTTTGTTTCCATAAATTTTTGTTTTAAAGGTTTAACATTGGTTTGCCCAATAAGTTATGTTTACGCTCCGGAAAAATCCGCACAATCCGTTTCAAAATCTCCGTAAGCCGAAAACCTGAAAAAGCCAAAACCGTGGAAACATCCGAATAATAAACATAAACCTATTTTGCAGGAATACAGTCTACCACAGGTTTCATTGCTTGGCAAGCAAAAAATAAACATTCTCTTTGCCCTGCGCCCGCTCCTACGCACAGACCGCGCACCTTGCTGCGCTGAGGCAGTCCCCTTCATCCCGCTCCTACGCACAGGCCGCGCACTTTTTCTTTTCTTCTTCTTTCTTTTTGAGAACATCCAGATTGCGTTCGGTCGCCAGTTTGTCGAGTATGGTCTTGACCACCGTGTCAATCGCCGTGCCATCGGAATAGTCTGCCGGCAGCGCAAAGTTCACGCGGTCGTCTTTCAGAAGCTTGATGGCCTTTTCCTTATGCGCGCTTTTGGGCTTATAAACCGCAATTGCGTTGCCGCCGCGGTCTTTGACCAGCTTCATCGACGGAATGTCGGTCATGCCGTCGCCGAAATAAATAATGCGCGGAAACGGCACCCGCCGCTTGCTGTCTTCCATAAACTCGTTGACCAGCTTGTCGTCGAGCTTGCCCAGCCCCTTGTTGATTTTGGACAGGTACTGCACCTTGGTCGAATAGTTGACCACGCGCGCCGGCCATACCGGCGTCCCGTCCTCCCCAAACGCAAAGCTGCAGCCGTACACGTCGGTAAAGTATTTGCAGATGGACGCACCGCACAAAATTTCCTCATACCCCGACGAGATGATGTAATGCTCGATTTTCAGCCCCAGCTTTTCCCCGTAGGCGTTGATGCGTTCAAACCACCCCTCCACGCCTTTGTAGTACTTGACCAGCGTCCCGCAATAGGCAAAATTCTCACGCGTCAGCTTGACGCCTTTTTCTTTGGCGGTCTTCATAAAATAGTACATGCTGCCCGTAATCTGGTCGGCGCAGTTGTCGACCGACCACTGGTTGGCCTTTTTCCAAAACGTCTTCGGGCTCATCCCGAGCTCCGGAATCAGCACGTAATCCTGCATATAGGTGGTGGAGAGCGTTTCGTCAAAGTCATATACCAGCGCGACAATCGTATTTTTCATCTTTACCTCAATTAATCCTTGCAATTCAAAACCATTATTATATAAAAGAAGTTAGTTTTTAATTAATATTATATCCCGGGTGAGGTAAAAAAATGGCAGCTGTTTTCCTCAAAGACAAAATAAAAAACTACTCTGGACAATGCGCCTGCGCGAAACGCTGCCGGCTTCCGCGATAAACAAAATCGAAATCAAAGAAAACAACGAACCGCTGGTTGATATAAAAGAGGACGCCGCACTGTTTCTGTCCGAAAGTTTACAGGCTCAACCCAACGTATATCTCCGCCAAAGCGTTTACGCGCGGTAAAAAAAAGCCCAAACACTTCTGCCGGAGAATTACTTCCTGAAAATCTGTTCCGCCTTCCGCTCAATGAAAGAGCAGGAGTACCGCTGGGCGCAAAAGCTCGGGCAAAACCGCCGGGAACATCCGAATATGTCCGCGCCAGAGCTGGAGCACCTAACCAAAAGTCAGGTTGCCGACCCGCGAACCGGATTTGGCGGACACCAGACAGGCGGCGCCGTAGACGTAACCCTCTGCCGCTCGGACGGTACGGAATACGATATGGGCACCGGTTACAGTGCCCTTTCGCCGGAAATCAAAACCTCCAGCAAAAAAATTCTGCTGACCCAGCGCAAAAACCGCAAAATTTTGAAAATGTGCATGGAAAAAGCTGGTTTCATAAACTAACCCAACGAATGGTGGCATTATTGTTACGGCGATCGCATGTGGGCAGCTTACAGCAAAAGGAAAACATGTTTCTACGGCCTGCCGGAAAAGGAGAGATGACATGATTATAGAAACCCGGCGCTTACAATTTACAGAATTAAACCTTACAGATGTAAATACTCTTGCCGATATCGCCAAAGATATGGCATGGAATGACACTGTTAATATTTTACTGAGAACTGATTTAACTTCACAAAATTTTAAAGAATGCGGAAAAGAGGATCTTCTGCAATATAAAAATAAGATAAAATTACTGGCTGAAAACATACTCAAAGAAGCCCCTCATAAACAAAATATTTCCTCCTTAATCCCCCAAAACATAATCCCTGAACAATACTGGCATATAAACTTTTCCTTACTAAAACCAGATTTTAAAAAATCTGCCTTAAACTTTATAAAAGAAGCTCTGAAAAGACAATCGGCCTCTCCCC